>Ga0210003_1002553_pt1 | contig 15267 bp, 8 predicted proteins | sample LantaG_FD_182804 | JGI IMG/M metagenome (GOLD analysis project Ga0210003, IMG submission 182804) | Deep subsurface microbial communities from Baltic Sea to uncover new lineages of life (NeLLi) - Landsort_02402 metaG (SPAdes) (version 2) | ecosystem: Environmental > Aquatic > Marine > Oceanic >... | reverse complement strand
ATTATTGAAAGGGGGGCAGAAATGTCCCCTTTTCTTTTTATATTTGGATTCTAATAAAAATTAAATGGAAAAGGAAATCGCAATCATAAGGCCAAAGGGTCTTAGTCACACTGCTGAAGGTAGAATGTTACCTGCGGCATACGGGAAGAACGGAAGAGACTATTCTTTATCAAGAACTGGTGAGGTTTACGACTACATTCTAGAGAACTCTACGGGGGATATCAGATTTAATCACATTACTACAGAGCATAAGATTACCAGGTTTGGAAAAGACCAAGAGGCTGTAGATGCTGAGATTAAGTTTTGGCTAGATCACCCAATGGTTGAGGATTTGAATGGGGAGTCAAAAGCTAGTGCTTTGTACACCATTGAGATTGTTGCTAAAACAAAGGCTAGGAAGAGAGCTAAGACAGAGAATGTCAATAAGGTTATCTCTAGCGTATATCAAATGACTGCGGCTCAAAGAAAAGACGTTATGTACTTCTTTAAGCAGGACCCTAGAGAAATGAATGATGAGGATATTATTTTGTTGCTTGTTGATTTTGGTTCTGGAATACTCATCCAAGAGCCTAACACTAGCGTCTTTATTGATTCTTTCTGTGGCGTTACTAGAAAGGATAAGAAGGATAGGGTAGATATGATGATCTACGTTAACAAGGGTATCTCTACTGGCTTTGTTTCAGAAGATGCAGACAAGTTCTATATTGGTGATGTTCTTATTGGAAAGGATGAGGATGACATCACTCTATTCTTCAAGGACAATCCACAGATGTATGACAACCTTGTTAGGTCTCTATCTAAGGCAGGAGATGACTCTGCAAGTGATGACATGAAGAAGGTTGCGTCAGGAACAACTATAGTTGATGTTCCAGAGGCTACTAAGGTAAAGTTTGAGAAACTGTTCAAGCAGTATAAGATGAAAGGAGCAATGCCTAAGAAAGACCTTTGAGAGATTAAGGGAAAAAATAAACAACTTTGAAGAGGAGGAGGGATTAGACGTAACTGAGGTATAGCACCCACTATATGACGTTATGTAGGGAGGCCAGCACAGGTCTCCCTTTTTTTATGCCTTATTTCGTATCTTTGTTACATGACTACGGGATTAGATTTATCAAAGCTGTTTGATGATAAGATAGATAACAGCTACTCAGACTACGTAAGTGCGCCAAAGAAGCAAAGAGCATTTGACAACGCATTCCTACGTATCATAGAAAACAAGTATCGGGGTATGGATACTCAGAAGGAGTTTGATGAGCTGTCTGAGCTGATTGTAATTGACAAAGAGTTTGACATCAACAACAATAGGTTTAGAACTAAGCCAATACAAGTAGATTACATCTTCTTCGGAACACCAACTTTTATAACCTTCCTTTCCGAACACAATATGGTGGTTGGAGATAGCTTTACTATTAGCGGAATCACAAGTGCTGGCTCAACAATCGTAGGTTATCCTAATGGAAATTATACAGTCACATCTCTAACGCCCAGCAACCTTGCTGTGCAGGTAAATCCTGTAATAACAACCCCCATTCCTTACGACGAGAATACTGGAAGCGCAATAGTTACGAATAAGATGTTGCCAGATTACCTACACCTTCTAGCAATGAAGTGTAGAATGTACACCAATGCTGCTGGAGAAGATGTGTATAGGATGTATGCAGGAAACCCTGGTATTATTGAGTTCTTTACCCCCGTTACACTAAGGGATGGTGAGAGAATCATATTCAGTGAAATGCCTTTAAATATGGGTGTCAGCCAATATGACGAGGCTTACTTAAAGAGAGTTTCTGAGTTTAAATACAAGTTGTATTCTGACGAGCATCTAATTACTCCTATTGAAATTAACGGAGCCTACTCAAATGGTGCTGCTGTTAAGGAGATTGAATACTCTTACGGTAAGTACTACCCAAGTGATAGAAGAATATCTCGCTTAGGACTTCCAACAATTGAGGAGCCTAAGTATAACCAAAGCGACAACTTCTTTAAAGTGTTCCCAAGTGAGCATAAGTGTGATAAGGTAAAGGTTGATTACATTAGAAGACCCACTATAGTAATAAATGTAACAGACACAATTCTTGATTTAGAGAATTTCTACAGCGAAACATTAATGAATCGCCTTACAGATGAGGCAGTTAAGATGTTTTACCAGCAAGTTAGAGACCCTAATCAGTACACAATTGCTGACAGAGAAATGATTGACAACCCATGAGCGATGACACAGCGATAGATTTGTACTACGAGGTAGATATCACTGATGATAATATTGACGAAGTAATATACGAATACATTGAAGACTATTGATTGCATAGAATTAATACAGCTTGCCGATGAGGGAGGTGTATTTACGGATGAGTCACGATACGATATCGGTACTATGACCGCAGTATTAAATGCTGCTAGAGGTTATGCTATCGCTGAGATGTACAAGCAGAACAATCGTGTTCACCCAAACTTCTTGCAGAGAGTTTATCCTAAGTACGAGAAGGACTTACAGCAGGATGATTGCTACACGATATTTGAACTTCCTAGAACCGTAGAGATTAACAATCAGATTGATGGTCTTATGTATGTAGGAACCATTGATGGAAAGAATGCCTTCTGGAAGATACGCACACGTATGCAAGCTAACTCAAGAAGGAATCATAGGATTCATACCATTGCAATGGAGAAGCACGTACACTTCCTGTATGACACGACAAGAGGTTACTTGGAGGTGTATGATGACAAGGTGAAGTATTTATTGGTAGAGGGAATCTTTTCAGACCCTACAACAATACCAGGATTTAACATAGAGGAGGATGACTACCCTATCACAATGAACGCAATGAAGCGTATTGAGGATATGGTAAGAACAGGAACGATAAGGGACGTAATTAGGGTTCCTGTCAATAAAATATCAAACTCTGCTGAAGATTCAAATGTTCAGCGTGATATCAACGTGAAATGATTGAGGTAGGTAAATATAGTATTGTAAGCCTACAGGATGCGGTAGAGTCTGCTAAAGAGATGTTACGCATTCAGGATACAACAGAATTTGATGGTTTCCTATTAAGAAAGGCTGATGAGGCTATGAGACATGTAGGAGACCTTACAACGTATGTAAAGAGGGCTTGCACCCTTTCTGTCGTAGATGGCAGAGCAAAGCTCCCTATGGGCTTTATTCGGCTTCTAGGAGTAAGGATGTCTGATGCTAATGGTAACTGTTTTGACCAACCTTACTTAGACTTGGCATTTATTACTGATTGCGGTTGTGATACTACGGCTACTAACGGTAATTCTTATCACGATTCTTTTGAGATTCAGGACGGGTACATTGTATTTCACAACCCTAATGACGTATCTGCTTCAGAGATTAAATTAGCGTATCTTTCTAGAAGTGTAGATGATGAGGGTTTAATGTTGATGTCTGAGAGACATGAGCGAGGTGTTGAAGCCTACCTATGCTATCACTTTACACTTTCATTCTTTGAGAGATTCCCTGTTAATATACGTCAGGAGTATCAGAGGATCTGGAAGAATCAAAAGCAACATTTAAAAGGAATGGCTCAGAGAGAGCGTTTTGAGGAGAATAAGCGAGAAATTGCTGCTGTTCTAAATGCTTGGATAACATCTGACAGAAATGATAGATAATGGCAGATCAATTAACAAAGCTTACACCGTTAGGTAACTTAGATAAGGATACTGAGTACAAGTTAATTAAAAATGGGAATTACGTAGATGCCCTTGATATAATCAAGCAGGATGATGCTGGCAATGTTTCTGGCACTGTTCAACCAACAAAAAGAAACAAACATGCATTTTCTTTAGGGGAGGTAACATCTTCTTCTAGAAAAAAATATAGAGTTAAAGCACCCTACAAATCTGGTCAGTATGCTTTATCAATAGAATCTACAAACTCTGGGATAACTCTTATAGATTATAATGGACCTATTGAATATGATGGTGTAGATGGTTTTTCTGTTCAGTTTTATTCTTTAGCTAATTTTCAAGCAGAGGGTTGGACTCAATACCCAGGTGGTCAGACCACTAACGTAAATATATTCAACGTATCGTATCCCGTTATAGATGGAACTACTTATATTGAATTTGAATTAACTGCTTATGATTATTTTGACTATACTATAACATCTACAGGTCCAAATCCACTTGAAGTTGTTTGTATTCAAGAAATAATTCCACCTAGATTGGCTGGACCGCTAAAAGATATAGGTTCTTATGACCTGCTAGGTGATTTATGGATTTTCTCTACAACTCAAGAGGTTGAGCCTTCTGTTGTTGATTTAACAGTTGCAGGGGTTGGTCCCTATGTTACAATAGGGGGTCTACAATATTACACAGGTCCAGTTACAACATTAGGTTTCACAACAGACCATGAATTTCAAACGGGTGATTTTATATCTATAACTGGATCTAATATTTCATTTTTGAATGGAATATTTGCAGTAAATAATGTGCCAACTTCCAATTCAATTGGTATCGTAACAGATACAGCTTGGTCTGGGTCTGGAACCAACTTTCCTGCCGACTTTTCTAATCTCCCTGGTGGAGAAATAATAACAAAAGACATTATTGGCATAGGGGAAATAGGTGTAGCTCAAAAAGATCTTGCAGCAGATACCTGGTCTTACACTAGGCTTCTAAGGAGTATTGAGTTAAATTTCAATACCCTACACCCTATGGATTCTTTTGCTTATAAAGAGTCAACAAAAAAATCAATATACTATACAGATAACTACAACACACCATCTGCCTTTGTTTATAAGGGCGAGTACATGACAGATGGTGCGTTAGAGTTCATTAACGATAACAATACGTATTCCTATGGGATAATAAATACCGAAACATCTTTACAACTTCAGGTTAAACCTGCGGCATTTAAGGTTTTGTCTCAAAATAATTCAGGCGGCAACAATATCCCTGGAACAAAGTATTATACTGTTAGGCAAAAAACAGTTGACGGTCAGACAACCCCTATGTCAACACCTCATGGTCCAGTAATAGTTTACGATCTTGATCCTTTTAATTCACCATTAAATAATGGGTATTCTGTAGCCGCTAGTCAAACAGAAAGTGGCACAGTTGGAACAACTATAACTATTGAAGTTTCCAATTTAGAACCAGGGGCTTTCCCGTTAGGTGAAATAATTTTAATTGAAACAATAGGTGGAGTTATTATATCAAATATAATACACACGTTTACCATTCCATTTGACGGAGTATATCAATACACACACACTGGGTTTGAGGCAAAAATAGCAATAAACATAAACGAAGTTTTAATTGCTGGCTTGAGGAGTGGTTTAACAATGATTAAAGCCAAAAACATCAACTCTGTTGACTCAAGGGCGGTATTGTCAAATATTAGTACGGTATCTGATATAGATTTAACCGAGTGGTCTAAAACATTTACTCACGACTTAACTAAAGATAAAATACCTGAATCTACATTAGCTAAAGTCGGAGAATATCAAGACACTAAAATTGCATTTGATGATTTAGGTCTTATGATGAATGAGACTTACCGTTTTTCTACTAGAGTTTATTTAAGAGGTATTGGATGGACTCCTTGGTATTGGGTTGATGATATTAAAATAGATAACAATCCTGAGAATACAGTTAATCCAGATAATGAAAATAGAAGAAATTCAACATTTGATAATTATGAATTAACAGATAACGCAACAACTTGGTTTCCTGGTCAATTTGGGTCCCCTAGTGGTGGTGCTAATAATAGCATGCAGAATGCGTATAATAATAAATCAAATATTTACAATACAGATTATAATTTTGCTGCAACACCTAGCCTATTGGGATATTGGAACCAGGGCTTTAGCTGGATTGAAGGGCAACCCACAGGTCCAGGTGATGATATATGGGGGCAAACCATAGGAGGTTGGGCAGATTTTCTTCAGTCAACTGAATTAGGAAGGTATGCAGTTCACACAAATTATTACGTACCTAAAGTAAGTTTTAATATTGATTGGGATTTTATAGTCCCAGCCTCTAATAGAAAAAACTTAATAAACGAAGCAATTGCAATTGAATTTGGTATTGGAGATATTCCAAACACAATTCTTTCCTCTGGTTTAGGAGTGTCTAGTGTTAAAATTCAGGGAGACCCAGAAGACGAGAGCGATGGCTACCGACTTCAATCTACAGAGACTTTATTTTATCCAAGGGGAACTGTTTATGAGTTTGACTACCACCCATACTGCCTTAGAACAGGACCAGAGGCATGGGCTGCTATGCATATAAGTGGGGGATGGTATCCCCCTAATCAACAGGGAAAATTTAATATTATACCTAAGTATCCTTGGGCTGGGTATCGTTTTCCTGAGCAGCCCCCATTTACATACGAGTCAAAATATAGATGCACCGCATGTAAACAATCTGTGGTTAGTGATATTTTTAGTTTTTACTCTCCAGATACAGCCACCGTTCAGTCTGAGCTTGGTCCTAGCGCAGGTAATGACATTATAGCAGGTGCTACACATGTTTTATATCATGGGTCATACGGTACAGTAAAGTGTTTGGGTGGTAGTCCTAGACTATCAAAGAACTCAATAGAACTATGGCAATATGAGGAAGGTCCTAGTGTTGATAGCGTTTGGATACCCACCTTAAACAATTGGCGTTCAAATGACGGTTATGACAATGGTGATTGGGCTTTTGGTATTTTTTCATTACTTCACCCTTATGGACCTGAGTATAGTTCAGTTCAAGAATATAAGATATTAGATAATGCATTTATACCAGATTCAGGAACTGGAGAAATTGGTATAGATGGGCAATTGTATTCTATTAGACACGAAAGCGCACATATACTTACTGATGACGCTTTAAGTTTTAATATGCCAGAGCCTCTTATTTTACCTAATAACCTTAACACATCTGCCGTAACTACACTAGGAGACCGAAATCAGAGAGGAGATAAGGCTGTATATCATATAGATGGGGGATTAGGAAACGGATTAGGACCACTTTATGATAGACAGGATGCAAGAAAAATGGATAGGGGGTTGCACTATGTTCAATTATATAAAGATACAAGTGCTTCTTATCCATTGATAGCTACAACAAATTATCAGAAATCAGGTGAAACTAGCTATTTTGATGGAATTCCACCTACAACAATAAAAGTTAATGGTGGCGATACTTCAACTTCATTGTTTTACTATAAACATAGGAATGGATTTCAGCCTTTGCATGAAGTATCTTCTGATGTTGATGCTAATGGTATATATAAGTATCTTATGGGTAGCTCTATAGGATATGTTACTCAAACAAGGGCAAATATTAAGGCTATAAAGGGATATAGTGATCTTGTAGAAGATGTAACTGAGGATGGTGCTGGTGTAACTAGGCAAGATTATGATGTTTCATATCCTTATACTTTTTATGGACCAGTTGGTATTACAAACCACTATTTTCAACCCAACTTCACAGGAATAGTAGAAGGAGAAAGTGGGAGCGTAGGCAGTTTACAAGTAGAGCAATCAGCACTAGCAGCTTGGCATAAATGTAGAACTAACAATGCTATTAAATACAATGACCAAACAACTATAGATCATAATTATGACTTTTTAGATGTTATATCTAGCAGTCAGGCAACTACATTTTTTCCAGAGACAATTGACCCTGAATTAAATTCAAAGCCAACAAGAATTGTATGGTCAAACAAGAAGTTTCCTGCTGAGTTGGTTGACTCGTATAGAAATATTCTTCCAGCAAGTTACAAGGATCTTGACTTTACATTTGGAGAAATAAACGATCATCAAGACATAAATGGTGAATTGTTTACATTACAGAACAGGAAATTTCAATTACAGCACTTTAACTCAAGGGGTTCTTTACAGGCTATACCAGATAGTATAGATATTGTAATTGGAGAGGGGGAAGTTTTAGCTAGAGATGGTGTGACACTATCCTCTTACGGAACTGCTCACAAGTGGTCTGTGATAAAGGGCGCAAGCCCAGGAGGTAAAGATGTAATTTATTGGTTCAACCATGAGAATGGATTGTTTATGAGGTTTGGTGCTGACGGAACTGTTATTCTTTCAGATAGGGCTAGAATGAGGTCTTTTTCAAATAATAATACTGATTGGATTGCAAACCAGTATATACCAACTAAATCATACGGGATAAGGGGTGTATGGGATGATAGGTTTAAAGAGGTTATATGGACATTCATTGGAATTAGAGAAACTAGAGGCGAATGGGGCTTGGGTAATAAGTATTTCGTTGGTGACATCGTTGTCGGAAACACAACTAACAACTATCCATTAGACGATATTCCTGACCTTTATGTATGCATAGAGGCTCACAATGCAACAGATATAGCAACTGAGCCTGGCAGTGGGTTCGCTGAATCTGGTCGTAAATGGACTTCTGTATCTAAAGATGACCCTGAATACTACTCAGTATTTACGCTTGCTTTCAATGAGCTTTCCAATGGTTTTAGTACTTTCTACTCTCATTTACCTAAGACGTATATGAAGTGGTCTAATAAGTTCCTAAGTTCAAACCCACTTCATAGGGGAGAGCTTTATGAACATCGCTACGGATACGATAAGTGGTACGAGTATGAGGGTGTTTGGAAAGAATCTGAGCCTTTTGTAGAGGGGGTTGTAAACCTTTCTCCAGACCAGTCTAAGAAGTTTATAGCCATGCAGTCTATGTCTGATAATGCTCCTGATAAGATAGAACTAACAACTAAAAAACATGAATCATTCTTAGTTGCGTCAGACTTTAGCCCAGAGGATGATGCTTGGAGAAGCCCGATAAAGAATGATATACTAACAAGCTCAACATCTGACCCTAACGATGATACTGCTTCATTAGTTGGATCTTACATGAGAGTCAAGTTTAAATTCTTTAACGGAACTTACAACAAGCTAAATAATCTAATTATAAAAATTAGGGCTAGGCTTAGAGGAATAGGCTCCTAGAAAAACCTTATACTTTGTTTTTTGTATCTTTGAGTTTAATTAATAGCTAAACTTAAAACTATGGGGTGGATAATGGGTGCTGTAAGTGCCGTTACGGGTATAGCTCAACTTGTTGGAGCGTCCAATACTGAGATAGACGAAAGAAAAGAGTATAAGCCAACCACTCAGATGTTAAGGTCTGAGAGAATGGCTGAAAAAAGGGCTAAGGAAGGTCTTTCGGCAGGAGAAAAAGAACTCTATAAGCAAGGACAAGCAGCTAGGGCTGCTGGGGCAGAAAGGAGCATGAGGAATCAGGGCTTAGGTCAGTTTGCTTCATCAATATCAGCAATGTATGATGTTCAGGGTAGTAATCAGTTAGCTGCCTTAAATGCTCAAGAAAAGAGGCGAGGAGAGCAACAATATGCATCTCTTGCACAACAATTCCAAACAGTAGCGGATAGAGAGACTGCCTCCTTTAATCAAATGGTTAACCAACAAGAACAAGCTCTTGGTCAAGCTTATTCTTCAGCAGTAGGTAACATTACTGGCGGTCTTGGTACTATGGCAGGGGGACTAGGTTCTTTAGGTGGGGGTGCTGCTCCAGAAGGAACAACTTCGGGAGTAAACGCAAGTGGTGAGGCAATATCTATGAGTCCAAACTATGACCCTAGTACGGACGCTATGTCTGGAGGTTTTCAATCTGATTTTGGAGGGAACACCCCAGCAGGGACTATGACAGGAGAAGGGTTAGGCACTAGCGCACTTGATGCAGACTTCTCTGGTTTTGATACACCTAGTGTTGATTCAGTAGACCCAAGTTTACTTTCTTCTCCTTCTATGGGGAAAAGCCAATTTGGAGTACGCCCTCCTGCTGCCCCTATTGGGCAACCTCAAACACCTGGTCAGGTTAATAATATGGGTTATAATGATCCAAACAATCCAAACTTTATTGAGGGAGGTGAAGTATTACCCAACTCTATGTTTGGTATAGGATAGGACATCGTTAATTTTAATAAAAAACATGGCTAAAAAATTATTTGATAGCCCTTACGGTAAGGGTGTAGCATTAAACTTCAAGATTGACCAAGCTCCTTATCGTCAGATGATTAAGGACAATAAGGCTGAAGCTAAAGCTAGAGAAGCAGCAAGAAAGGAAAAAGAGCAGGATCTTAATAATATACTAAAGAGTATAACCTATGACGATAAAAATGTTATAGAGAGGCATCGTCCAAATGCAAGAGCCGAATACGCTGCTACTATAGATGATATTATTAAGCACAATAAGTCACAAGACCTTGCCTCCCTGTATAAAAGGATTGGTGATTTTAATAGTACAATGCGAACTTATGGGGATGAAAAACTAGCATTTGATTCCTACGTGAAAGCAGCCTCAGGCGGTAAGCATTGGGCAAGTCAGGACTACATTGCTGATGTCAATAACACAGAAATTTCTGATGAAGATATAGTAGATAGACATTCTGACGTAATGCAATACAATAAAGAAAGTGGAACTTTTAGTGAAGTAGCTACCAACAAGAAAGACCCACTTGCTTTTGTAAACCAGGCTATGCAAGGAATGAGTCCTATGTTTTATAGAGGAGATGACGGAAAGTTAAAGTCAACAGGTAGACTATCAGAGACAGGAGACTATTTGTTTTTACAATCTAAAGCTGAGGACCCTGAAACTTTTTATAATGAGTTGGCTGGTACTTGGATTCAAGACCCTGAAAATGTAATACACACACAAAACGCACTTGGTCTAACCGCAGAAGAGTATATGGAAGCTCCAATTAAACACGCTAGAGAATTGCTTGATCCAATTGCAAGTGCTAAAATGTTTTCAGAGGTTGCTAAAAAAGAAGCCACGCAACCTAGACCAGATAAAGATCCACCTGAAACATCAACTTCTATTCAGCTTTCAGGAGGTGATACCTCATTAACTGTTCAGTCTCAAAAAGCTTCTTCAGAAATGAGGGATGAGGCAATAGATAAAGCGTTTAGTAGTCTTCCAACCGAAGAAGAGGATGGTGTGGAATCAACTGATTATAGCCTACAAGGTTTTAAAGGAAGCGCAGTACAAAGGAGACTTGAAGCTATGGGTTTTGAAACTAAAACAGAGGATATTCCGTTTCCTGGTATCACTGATAATTTATATGTAACAAAAGGAGACAAGAAAGCTAAATATGACCTTGATGAAAACGTGTACACAAATCTAAGAAGTTTTGTTGATGAAAACGCTGGAGATGTGTTGGAAGATAATCCTTTAGAAATTATAAATCTTCCTAGAGATGCTCAACATGTTATTTCTCAAACAAAAGCTACAGAGGCACAAAACAAGATAAATTTATTACCCATCAAAAATGCAATTGTGGTTGGTGCTGATGGAATGGACTATATGGCTTTAACAAATAATATTGATTTAAGGGGGCAGGTTTCTGAGGTTTATGACTATCTTGATATTAATTTTGATAATATAGATAAATTAAAGGGTGGAGAAGAAGGAGACCCAGGTTATAGTTTCTATGATGCAGCTGCTAAAGACAATATAAAAGAAGGGCAGAACGGTAGGAAAAGGTACTACAAGATTATACCAGGAGGATCAATTGAAGGTGGAACAAGCACCGATAGAGAGTTCAATGACGTTATAGGTAAGCAAACTGGAAAAGGAACTGGATATGAGGCTTCCCGAACTGGTGCTATTGAGTACATATTAGTAGAAGAAACCCCTGAATTAAAAAGTAGGTTTGAGTCTAACTACAAACTAAACCCAGACGCACTAAACCCATTTGATAATGAGCAATAAAGCTAGAAGTTTTTACAATCATTTAGTATCTAAAGATATAACAGTACCAGATACCTATGAGGAGTTTGAGTCTGCTATGCAGGATTCAGATGTGTCTAGTGACCTTTATAGTTTTGTTAAAATGAAAGGGATTACTGTTCCAGATTCCGTAGAAGAATTTTCTTCTGTATTTAGTGTTGAGGAAAGCCCTGAAGTAAAAAAAAAAGAACCGACAGAACCGACAGACCCTCCAGTGGTGGAGGAGACCGAAGAGGTTACAGTTTCAGAATCCCCTATACAAGATGGAGATTCGGTTTCTATAGAGCCTAAGCGTTCGCCAGAAGGGATTGTAAGAACAACTGAGGTAATTCTTGAGGGCAAAGAAGACCCGTCAACAGTCCTTATGTCATCTCATGGCGATTATATACCACCAGATGCCGATGGTAAATATGTGGCGTTTCCAAGACTATTCCCTAAAGACCCTGACAATCAAACATCAGATTCTAAAGATTGGATTGTAGCTGAAAATGATGACCAAGCATACGAACTAGCCAAAGAAAGAGGTGAGGTCCTTTATTTTGACACAAGAGAGGAGGCTGACGCTGTTGCTGAAGGGTCTTGGAAGGAGCCTAAGTCTGACCCAGAGACAGTTGATACAGACCCTCCAATAGACCCTTTAAAGCAAGCCATCTCCTTTGCAACATATAAGTTTGAGCAAAGGCAAAATAAAAACACTGATAGGTTTGATTACTATACAGAGGTTGCAGAAGATGGAAAAACACAATACTTCAAGAAAGAGAATCCTGTTTACTTAGAGGAAAAAACTAAAAAAGAGGAGTCTCAAAAAGAAGCCAATATAGCATTTGCTGAAAAAATTGGGGTAGACCCAGAACTTATAATTGGTCATCCAAAAAGTCAGAGAGACAAGAATCAAAAGGAAATTGGTTTTGAGGTTGCTGATAAAGACCTTCTTTCTCTATTAGATGATCCAGAGGAGCTTGGTCTTGCAGAAGAACCAGGATATGACCCTCCTTATAAATTATCAATTAAACCCATTACTAGTCAACTATCAAAAGTAGTTGATTCTAAGCCATACATGGTTGATAGACTTGATGGTAAGGGTCCTCAATTATTAACTGAAGAGGAGTATGCAGAAGAGAAGAAAAAGTTTGAGTCAATAGACAAAGCTAAAAGTCTTATCAAGGATGATATTGATAGGATGGAAAACATAACTGATGCGGTTTTTGCTAGTGATGAGAATTACTCTAGGATATTATCAAGAACAAATATTCTTGGAAATGAGGTTGATGTAAGCTCTCCATTTAAGGGTATTCCTCTTGCTCAAGGCACAATAGAGGATGAGGAGAAAATGTTTAATGACATATGGAACTCAGATCTATTAGATAAAGAATCACTCAATATGAGTGAGTCATCGGCAGAAGAGGCTTTTAGTAGGATATACCAAAAGAAGATAGAGAGAGCTGATGATTTAGCTAGACAAGAAGCTGCTCAGAACGCTCGTAATCTTATGATTGCTAGTGGTGTTCCTCAAAATGAGGCTGACCAAGCACTTGTAAAGGAGTATGCAAAGTCAGATGTAAAGACCTTTAGTGATAAAGAAAAACAGCTTTATGATGCAAGGAATAATACTGCAAACGCTATAAGCAATGTAAAGAATATTGCTAAAGATGCCTCTGAAGAACTAAAAGGGGTGGTTTTCAAAGCACTAGAAGAGGCTCAACAATACGAAGATGCTTTAAGAAAGGATTACAATTTTGAATACATAACAGACCCTGAGACTGGCGAGAGACTAGATGTGTCTTTTTCGGATGATGTTAGGCGTAGCATGAATGTTATAGAGGCTATACTAGACGGGGAGAAGAATGCTGATCAGAGATTAAAGGAGTACTATATTGACTACTCAGCAAGGTACAATGAGTTGTCTGACCCCAAAAAGAATACTACGACCATAACTATAAAGACACCAAAAAGCGCATATGCTAATCCATACGCTAAAGCTGCCCTACAAACTCTAACTAAGTCTGGATACACTCCTGTTAGCCTTGAAGATAGAGAGCCAGTGTTTGGAACAAAGGTGGTTGATGGAAAATTTGTGCCTGGTGATAAGATAGACCCAGTAGATGTTGTATTTGAAAACGTACCATTAAGCTTCATATCTAAGAATAGCTTTCTATATGATGCTGCTGACGATAATGCAAAAAGGGCTGTTGATAGATGGGGTGTAGAGCATGCTAAAAGTTTATCTGACAAAGAGGCTGCTGCTAGATTACATTTATTAAACCTAAACCCCTCAGATTTAGAGGTAAGCAAGCTACAAGAGTTTGGTAAAGGTTTTGTTGCTGGGTTTGTTGGTGAAGAGAGCGCAAGGAAGGTAATGGGTGCTACTGAAAGGCAGAAGATAGATGAGATGATTAATGTTCTTATGGAGCAGGGTGAGCCTGTCACAGATGAACAACTTGATAAATTAGAAAGGACTTTTACAGAGGGGTTAGCTTCTGGTGCTGGAGACTTTACTGCTATCGGGTTAAAACTTCTAGCTTTAAATAAAGTGGCTGGAGTTACTAGGATTGGGGAGTTATTGAGGACAGTTACTAGTGCGTTAAATAAAGGAACAAAGGCTCAAAAAGCCCTGGCATTTACTTTAGGCGCAGCATATGAGGAGACTCAAATGCAAACCGCAGGAATGGACCCACTTGTTGGTGCTACTTTCTTTGCTGCTGGAAAAGGCTTAACTGCTATTGGGTTGTCTAATATATTCAAATTAAGCGGTAGGGCTGCTAGGCTTAATATACCTGCAAATAAGTTATTTGAGTCAGGAGTAAAAGGTACTCTTGCAGCAGAGAGTTCTCATTTAATGATAAAAAGTGGTGAGTCTCTACTTGATGTTGCTGGCTTTAGAGATGGAGGTAAGACCTTCAAGAACTTTATGAAAGAAACCTACGGGGATTTGGATGTAGTTAGTGAAAGACTTCTTACTAATGCTATTCTTTTCCCAATGTTTGCTGCTAAAGACATACTAAGGCCAACAAACTTTAGCCGCAGAATGCAAGTCAAAGAAGCCGAGAAACTTAGAGAGGCAGGATACCATGATGAGGCAGCTATGTATGAGGCTAATGTCAACTTAGGGTATAAAAGAACGGAAACGCAATCTAAATTAATAGAGTCTCAAATAAAGGATATAAAAAATGAATTAAGTGATTTGAGGTCTGATCCAGAAATGTCTTCTAGCTTCAATAAGGATAGAAAGTCTGAGTTAGAGAATCAGTTAAAGTTTCTAACTGAAAATCTTGAATCCCTTTCTTCGGAGGGTACTGCAAGTGGAGTGATACTAACTAGGCCAGATGGGGGAAAAGAATTTATGAGCTACTCAAAGTTTATGGAGGTTGCCAAAGAAAGCGGTGGAGTGCTTGAGGTTTTAGAGTCTGTGAATAAAGAAGGTGGAAGTATTGAACCAGTTATAAATTCAAAAACAGCTTCAGATAAAGATGCTGTAGAGTTTGCAGATGCGGTAACTGAGGCTTCTAAAAAAGAAATCAA
>Ga0210003_1002552_pt1 | contig 15268 bp, 8 predicted proteins | sample LantaG_FD_182804 | JGI IMG/M metagenome (GOLD analysis project Ga0210003, IMG submission 182804) | Deep subsurface microbial communities from Baltic Sea to uncover new lineages of life (NeLLi) - Landsort_02402 metaG (SPAdes) (version 2) | ecosystem: Environmental > Aquatic > Marine > Oceanic >... | reverse complement strand
AGCTTCTTCGCCAACATAGGCACGGTTTTGCTTTTCGCCGTCGTCGGCACCGCCGTCTCGACCCTCGTGTTCGGGCTCGCGACTTATGCCTTGGTGCTGCTGCGCGTTGTTAAAAGGAAGCATTTGGGACCGCAGCCGCTGATCGAGTGCATGCTCTTTGGTGAGGAGATGTTCGCTTCGTTCTCTCTTTGGAGAGAGAGAGAGAGAGGGGGGGGAAGTTTTAAAAAGTGTTTTTTTCTTTTTTCTCGGGTCTCGAGTGCGCTTTGAGGTTTCTGACGGGAAAACACTCCATCTCTCTCTCTCCCTCTCTTTCCCTTCCCTTATCTTCTTCTGCCTCTCCAAAATCAAATCGACCAGGCGCACTCATGTCCGCCACCGACACCGTCGCAACGCTCGCCGTCTTCTCCCACCTGGACGTCCCTCCCTTGCTGCACAACCTCGTCTTCGGCGAGAGCGTCCTCAACGACGCCGTCGCGATCGTGCTGTTCCGCACCCTGGTCGAGTTCTACGACACCCCGCTGTCCGCCGTGACGCCGCTGGCCGTGGCCGCGAGGTTCGCGGTCGTGCTGGCCGGGTCGACGGTCGCGGGCGTGGCGGTCGCGCTGGCGTGCGCCTTCGTGCTCAAGAGGTTCGAGCTGGCCCCCGAGGCGGGGGGCTGGGCGCAGGTCGAATTCGAGCAGCAGCAGAGGCGGGCGCACGCGGCGGCGGCGAGCGCGGCGGCGGCGGCGGCGGAATCGGAGGACGGGGGCCTCCTGGGAGGCGGCGACGACGAGGACCTCCCCGCGCCGGCCGGGGGCCGCCGCCCCCGCCCCTCGGCCAACGGCGGGCTGTCGTTCTCCGGGCCCGAGACCTACGAGATGTGCCTGGTCTGCCTCGGGGCCTACCTGAGCTACCTCGTGGCGGAGGCGGTGGGCCTGTCGGGGATCGTCGCGCTGTTCTCCGCCGGGGTCGCGCACGCGCACTACTCGCTGAGCTCCTGGTGAGGAGAGGGAGCCCTCTTTTTTTCTTTTCCTTCTCGCTCTCTTTTCGCTCTCTCTGCTCTCGCTCTCTCTTTCCATTCACTTTTTTTCCCTTTCGTACCTTTAAAAAAAAACTCAAATCCAACCAACAGCTCCCCGGACGCCCGCATCGCCCTCCGGAGGTGCTTCGAGACCGCGGCCTTCCTCTGCGAGACCTTCGTGTTCGCCTACCTGGGCCTGCAAGTCCCCTCGATCTTCACCCGAACGGTCGACTGGGGTCTCTTGGTGACCGTCGTGCCCCTGTGCGTCGCCTCGCGCGCCGCGGCGGTCTTTCCCTTGGCGAGGGCCGCCAACTCGCGGAGGGCGCTTCCCTTGCCCTCGGGCGTCGTCTCTGCCCTCGCGGCCTGCGGCCTCCGCGGCGCCGTGGCCTACGGTCTCGCGGTCAACCTGCCCGCTATCAAAGGGGAGAGTCGCCACGGGATCCCCTCCATCGAGGCGGCGACGCTCGTCGCCGTCGTGGCGTCGACGCTCGCCGCCGCGCCGGGCGCAGACTCGCTTCTGCGGCGGTGGAACCTCTCGGGCGCGTCGGACGACGACCTGCTGCGGCGCGCGCTAGAGGAGACGCGCGGGATGACCCCGTCGGCGGCGGCAGAGGCGCTCTCGGCGGCCAAGAGCCGGGGCGACGACGCCGACAGGCTGCTCGCCGCCTGGGCGCAGCTCGACTCGAGGGTGCTCAAGCCGCTCTTCGGCGGGAGGGTCAAGGCGGCAGCCTTGGGGGGGATCCTGTTCCGCGGCGGGCCCGTCGGGGGCGGCGGGGGAGGGAGAGGAGGCGGCGGCGGCGGCGACGGGGGAGAAGAAGAGTCGGAGCCGCTGGCGGGAGGGGGGGCTTTCCCGCCGCGGCCGCAGCAGGAGCCCGACGCCGCGGTGACGACGGCGACGGCGAGCAGCGGCGCTGCTTCGCCTCTGTTTTTCAGCGACGAGCAGTTTGCGGGAACCGCCGAGCCGGGGCTGTATGTGCCGCCCGGGGGCCTCTGATGGGGGCCGCCCTTCTTCTTCTTCTTCTCCTCGAGTGACTTCGGGAAAGTCGAGTTTTGTAAAATATAGAAAAAATTGAAATATGAAAATAAGATCGTCCGTCATTGCTCACGACCTTCGACCTTCAACTGTTTTCTTGTTTTCTCTCTTTTCCTTTTCAAAAGATGGCTCGCGGCTCTTCTTCTTCTCCCCGCAGCAGTCGGGCCCTGCTCGTCTTCGCGGCGCTGCTCATCGCGTGCCTCCTCCTGATTTCCATCGCTCCGCGTTGCGCCGAAGCCGCGATGTCGAAGAAGGAAGCGCGTGCGGAAGCCCGCGCGAAAAAGGCAGCCGCGAATGCGGCCGCGGCAGCAGCTTCGTCGTCCTCCGCTGCGAGCGACCAGACGGTCGCCGATGACAAGCCCCCCGCAGGCGAGGTGCTGGTACGGATAGAGAAGGAGACGGGAGAGAAAAAATAAGCAGAGAAAGGGTTGCTGAAATTCAATTCGTTCGAGCGAGATCGATCTCAAACCGAGGGGGGGAAAAACTCAACCTCTTCCTCCTTGTCCTCCTCCCTCCCTCCCTCTTCCTCCTTCTCCTCCTCCCTCCCTCCCTCTTCCTCCTTCTCCTCCTCCCTCCCTCCTCCTCCCCTCCTCCTCCTCCCTCCCTCCCTCCCCAGGTCACTTGCGGCTCGGCGCTCAAGCTGGAGCACGCCGACACGGGCCGCCTGCTGCACTCGCAGAATGTAGCGTACGGAGGAGAGGGCAGCGGCCAGATGGGTGTCACGGCCGTCGCCGCGGCGACCGATCCGGGAGGGGTCTGGCTCGTCAAGCCCGTCCTCCTCCCCTCCCGTTCCTCCTCTCCCCCCGGCGCCGCCGCCGACGGCGATGGCGACGGCGGCCTCGAGCTCCCCTCGTGCCGCCGCGGGCAGCCCCTCAAGTCCGGGGACCGCGTGCGGCTCCAGCACGCAAGGTCGCGCCGCTGGCTGCACTCGCACGAGTTCCCCTCGCCGATCTCGCGGCAGCTCGAGGTCTCGGCGTTCGGCGGCGAGACGCAGACGGACGCGATGGACGAGTGGGTCCTCGAGCTCGACCCGGCCTCCAACGCCGGGGCCGGCTCCTCCGTGTTTTGGAAGAGGGACGGGAGGGTCTCTCTGAGGCACGTCGGCACCGGGGGTTACCTGAGCTCGCACGAGCGGGCGTTTGGGCACCCGATCGCGGGCCAGAACGAGGTTTTCGGGAAGAAAAGCGGGAAGGACTTTTGGAAGGCCGGGGAGGGAGTTTTCTTCGAAGCGACGACTGCGGCAACTGAAAAGTGAAGAGGCGAGCGGCAGGCGAGAGAGGGGGGAGAGCGAGTGCGCAGCTGCTTCGTTCGCCCCTCTTTCTTTTGGTGCTTTGCTTTCTCTTTTTCTTATCTACGTGTTTGTGACAGGAGGGGGGGGGCCTGTGTGGATTTTTCATTTGAGATTCGTCGCGGTGGCGGAGAGAGAGAGAAGAGGTTTTTTCCTTTTCTTTTTTTTCCAGACCGGCGGGTCAAGGTCAAAGGCTCACTTTTTCTTCGGTCCTTCTTCGCAGCCGGAAGACGACGGCCGGAAAAGAAAAAACTCGATAGATTCCCTCCTTCGTTCCGTTTCCTGTCGATTTCTTCCCCCGTCATGGTGTCAGTCGCGGTCACGGGCGCTGCGCTCGGCGTCGCCTTCCAGGTCTACGCGAACGCGGTGAGTTGAAGAGAGACAAAGAGAGAAGCGATGGCGGCGGCGGCAAAGAGAGAGTTTTTTTTCTGTCGACGCCCATCGACGATCCCCCATTTTTTACTCACCGTCACTTTCTCTCCTTCTCTCTCTCTCTCTCTCTCTCTCTTTCTCTTGCACACAAAACTTCACAGATCCGAAAGCTCCCGGCGCTCCATCAGCCCTGGCTCCACGTGGCGTGGGGGGCGGCCGGCGCCGCGGGGGCCGGCGCGCTCGTCGCGTGGACCGAGAAGGCCGGCGCAGAGGTTGACGCCGAGGTTTCGGTGAGGGCTGCCGCCAACCGCGCCTCTGGCAGGGGATAGGGAGGGCATAGATGCGTGCGTATATATATGCATGTGTCGTCGCTCTCGGGACCGCAAATTAGAAGCCGGACGCGGGGAAGGGTGCTTGTAGAACTAATCGAAATCAAACTTCAATTCCTTTGTTTTCTTGTTTTCGACGGCGCTCTACCTCGACCAACCCTTTGTCTCTCTCCTTCCTCTCTCTCGTTGTAGTCGCATATGTGCGGGGGCGCGTTTCGCGCCAAACCTTTTTTCGTTTACTCTTTTTTTTCCTCTGAAGGAACGCACCAGAACTAGTACACCGCCGCCTCGAGGAAGGCGAGCCGCGGCGCGCCCTCCTCCCTCCTGCACCAGGGGCACCTCGCGCCGCACCGGACGCTGCACCGGCCGCACGCGCGGTGGAGCGAGGTCGAGTAGACCGAGTCCGGGTCCTCCGCTCGCGAGGAGGAGGAGGCCCGGGGAGGGATGAGGCAGGGGCCGAGGAGCGCCGCCCTGAGGGAGGCGAGGCCGCCGCTCGGGCCTTCCTCCTCTCGTCCACCGCCGGCGCCTCCCCCTTCTCCGCCTCCCCTGTTCCGGCCACCGCACGGCCACGCGTGCGTCGCGCAGGCGTCTTCGTGCCCCGCGCAGATCTCGCAGGGGCCGCAGGCTGCCGCGCGGGAGTCCTCGCTCGCGAGCGCGGCGAGGCGGGCGTCGAGCCAGGGCAGGGTCTGCCGCAGCGCCGCCGCCGCGGTGCTCTCGACGGCGACGGCGGGGGCCGAGGCGTCGCCGCCGCCGCCGTCGCCGTCACCGTCGCCGACCTCCTCCGGGGGGCTGACCTCCCTGAGAGCGCGCTCCGAGGCCAGCGCCAGAGCCCTGCCCCTCGCGAGCCTACGCGGTCCGGGGGGCAGGCGGGAGAGCGTGTGGAGCCTGGCGCGGATTTCGGAGGCGGTCCGCGGCGGGCGGTGCTTGGGGTGGGACCCGGGCCGCGGCGCGGGCGCCGTCGCCTCGTCGTCGTCTCCTTCGCCTCCGCGCCCGCTGCCGCTCTCTCGCAGCTCCAGCTGGTTCTCGGCGGCTTTCCACGAGACGAAGATGCATATGGCGACGGAGAGGCCAAAGGGGAGGAAGGACTGCCACATCATTTTCCTTCTTCTTCTTCTTCTTCTTTTTTGTCGAGAGAGAGGCGAGAGGAGTCGAGGTTTTTTTTTTTTCGGCCGAGGAGGTCGAGAAAAGATCGACTTCTCGAATGCCGGATAGAGCAGGTATTAGCGTACTGTCGCTTGTCGCTGCAGCGTCGCTGTTCTTTCCTCTAAACCTCAGGGAAGCCAAGAGCGCGTTCGAGTGAGGGTTCACGTCGCTCTCGGGAGGACTTTAGCCGCGGGGAATGGGGGGAGAGAGCAGTTTCTTTTTCCCTCGTCTCAAGAGGACAGAGCACAGTGCCGAGAGAGGCACGCGAGGGGAGCGAGATGGCGAGCCTTCATTTTTCGACGCTTTTGCCCTCACTGACGAAAAACCCTAGTTAGGCAATGAGCAGCGTTGAACACCCTCTGGGTGCCCTGGAGCTCGCAACTTTCAGGCGCGGGCCGTTTATATGTCTTAGTGGGTTCCACGAGGTGGCGCTGGGGGACGCGCCGGTCTATGACCAAGGTGAGAGAGGAAGAAAAAGAAAGAAGAAGGAGATGAAACCTTTTTTTTGACCTCTCCTGGATCGAGACCCCAACCTCTTTCTGTCTTCGCCTTTTTTTTTCTCCCGGTGGAAATACATCATTAAAAAATAAACACAGACGACTTCAGCTCCGAGGACTCGGACGGCCCGGGGCCGGCGTCTGCTTCTGCGAAGAAGGAGAGAAAGAAGAGGGCTGCTCCGCGGACAAGCAGTGAAGGACGAGGAGAGGGGGACGGGCAGCAAGAGCAGCAGCCCAAGCGCCGCAAAGGGAAGAAAGGGGCCGCAGCAGAAGCAGCAGCAGCAGAAGCAGCAAAAGCAGCAGCAGAAGCGCAAGGTGATCAACAAGAGCAGGAAGACGACGAAGGGAAGGAGCACTGGGTCCATTGTGACCGGTGCCAGCGGTGGCGCGTCGTCCCGCTCGAGCACTGGCTTGGCGTCGCGAAAGACCCGCGTCCTCACTGGTTCTGCGAGCGGGCTCGGTGGGACGTGCGCGGCTGGGAGCCGTTCGAGGCGGCGTGCCCGCAGAGGTGAAGAGAAAGGGAGAGAGAGGGCGCGCTTTTTATTGTAAAACGAGAGAGAAGAACAAGAACAAGAAGGGCATGAATAAAATGATACCTAATTACACACTAGCTAGAAGGTGGGGAAAGCAAAAAGACAAGACAATTCGCCCTCTCTCGTTATCTCATGCGAACGAGAGAGAGCGCAAAAGCAAGGTGAAAGAATGGATGGGGCTCGAGAAAATTTCGGTTTTATGGAAAGGACAGGGGAAAATAATTTTAGGGAGGGGGGGTGTTGTGCATTTTTTTGTTTCTTCGTTTTTGTTTCCGTTTTTTTCCCCGAGCCCGTCTCTTCTTGTTCTTCGAAAACAAGAAAGCGGCGCGCTGCTGGGCTACAATTCATTGGTTTTTATTTGGTGGCATTGGCACAAAGAGGCAGGAGGGCGGAAGAGAACAAGAAGAACGAAGAAGAAGAAAGGTCTCAAAGAAATCTTCTTCTTCCTCTTCTTCTTCTTCTTCTTCTTCTTCTTCTTCTTCTTCTTCTTCTTCTTCTTCTTCTTCTTCCTCGCTTCACATCACGCAGCACCCGACGTTGCCGTCGCCGCCGCCGCCGTCGGGCGCCCCGAGCGCCCTCAGCTCGGCCAGCTGCCTCGCCAGCCGCGCCCTCGTGTCCGTCTCGGCGGCAGCCCACGCCCGGTCCCCGCCCGTCGGGATCAAGTTGGAGACCCAGAACGACAGCGCCTCGTGCCTCCCGGGCGGCGGCTTGTCCCCCGCCCTGGCCAGCACGTCGAGCACGCGGGCGTCGGCCCTGCCGGCCGCCCTCGCGCGCTTCACCCACGCGTCGGCCAGGGCCTCGACGGCGGCGGCCAGCGCCGCGACCTCGGCCTCTGCTGCGGCGCCGGGGGGGCTGGAGTCCGAGAAGAAGGTCGCCGAGGCGACGCGGTACCCGTCCGTCTCCCAGTCGTCGCCCAGGCGGAAGCGGCGCCGGCCGACGATCTCCAGGTAGAAGCGGCCGTCGGGCTGCGGCTGGCACTCGAGCACCTCGGCCTCGCAGCCGACGCGGCGGAGGCGCCCCGTGCGCGGGTCGACGGTGGCCATGCCGAAGCGGCGGGAGCCCTCCATGACGCGGCGGACCATGAGGCTGAAAGAGCCGACGTTTTTTTTTGGGGGGGGGGCGGAAAAGAAATGAGTCTGAGGTGTTTTTCGAAAGAAAAGAAAGGCAAGAAAAAAGAAAGACTCCCAAAAGAAAACCTCTTTTTCCAAAGAAACTCACCGGTACCGCGGCTCGAATATGTTGAGCGCCATGTGCTCCCCGGGGAGCATGCACGCCATGACGAACAGCGGGAGCGTCGCCGTCTCGGCCTCCCCCGTCGAGGAGGAGTTGCGCCGGGGGAGAGCAGAGGCAGAGGAGGAAGCTCCGCCGGCGGCAGCTGCTGCCAAAGCTTCCGCCTCCGCCGCCGCCTCGGCCTCCGCGTCCGCGTGCGCTGCGTCCGCCGCCGCGACCGCTTCGTTCCTCTCCCGCCTCGCCTCCCCGGCGCGCGCCTCCGCCGCGGCCCGCTCCCCGAGCGCGGCCTCTTCTTCCTCCTTGCGACGGGCGGCGTACTCGGCCGGGAACGCGCGCTCGAGCAGGGCCGCCAGCGCGGTGCTCTGCGGGGCCTCGCGCCCGGAGGCGACGTGCATCGTTGCGCGGCACATCGGGCACCGCGTCGCGCGGTGGTCGCGGGCCTGGAGGAGAGGGGGGGGGAGGGGGGGTTCGGAAAGAAGAAGAAAGAAAGAAAGAAAGAAGAAAGTGAGTTTTTTTCCTTGTCGTTGGGAAACACCTTGCCTCAAAAAAAACTCAAAAAACAACTTGTTCCTCACCCTTGCCAGGCACCCGCGGCAGAAGCTGTGCCCGCAGGGCGTCGTAACGGGCTGGTAGAGCAGCCGCGAGCACACGGCGCAGTCGGCGTCGTCGAGGCGCAGGCTCGAGGAGACGAGGCGCGAGGCGGCGGCGGAGGTGGAAGCAGGAGTGGCCGCCGCCCTCCCACCGGCGTCGACCTCTTCGGCAAGCAACGCCTCCTCCGCCGCCTTCAGCCCAACGACGGCCTCCGCCGCGCTCGGGTCCAGCTCCAGCGCATCGAGAAAGGCGGCGCGCGCGTCCGAGAACCGCTCCAGCAGGTGCAGCGCGTCGCCGGCCCTCGCCGCGGCGGCGGGCCACTGCGGGGCCAGCGACCGGGCGCGGCCCGCGTCGCGGAGCGCGAGCTCGGCCAGGTGCGTCGGGTCGAGCCCGAAGAGCGCGCGCGCCTCGGACTGCGCCGCCGGGATGGCGCGCGTGGCCCGCGCGAGGCGGGAGAAGGTGGCCGAGCGGCAGGCGCAGAGGACGGCCTCCGCGGCGGCGTGGGAGGCGGCGGAGGCGGAGGGAGACGCGGAGGGAGGCAGCGTCGTCGAGGCCGACGAGATCGGGCTCAGCGTCGGCGGCGCCGGCGGCGGCCCCGCGCCGCCGCCCTCGGCGGCAAACGCGGAAGAGCTCGCGCGGGTCAGCCGCAGCGCGAGGCCGAACTCGTGCGCCGCGCGGTCGAGATGGCCCGCGGCGCTGAGCGCGTGGGCGCGGGAGGCGAAGGCCGGGGCCGAGTCGGGGTTTTCCTGCGGAGAGTGGGGAGAGAGAGAAAGATATTTTCGTAAGAGGAAAGTTCAACGAGGCGCGACACGACGTTGGGTTTCGTTGTCCACCGCAGGCATGTGGTCAACCATCGAAGTCGTGGCCCCCTTCCTCTCGTCCAGACGCGCGACGTGCCTCCCAACAGCTGGCTCTGCGAATTTCGATGAGAACAGACCGATAATACTCACCACGAGCCTGGCCGAGGAGCGCTGCGCCGCCAGCGCCGCGTCGAGGGCCGACGCCGAGAGCGGCGACGACGCCGAGAGCGGCGACGACGAGAGGAGGGCCGGTGGCAGGCCGGCGGCGATGTCGCTCGTCTGCTGCTCCTGGACGCTCCCGCCGGTCCCGGATGGCGCCATCGCAGCGGCAGCAGCGACTCCTGCGCCTGCTTGAGGCATGGCCGGTGCTGAAGGCGGGGAAAGAGGCTAGAGTCTCTTGTTTGCGCCTTTCCTCTTGGTGGTGATTGCTTGTCGGCCACAGCGAAGGGAGAAAAGTGAGAACACGTCGCCGGCTGTTGTTCGATTTTCTCTCCCCGCGAGAAAAACCTGCGGCTTACAGACTCTGACAGAACTTTCTCGCTCTCTCGACTTGTCACGAGATCTCTGGAGTAAGAGCGCGCCGGAGAGCTAGTCGCGCCCTTCTCTCTCTTGAATTCTGATCCGGAGAGACTACCGCTCAACAATGCAGCACGCCCTCGTCCCGCGCTCGGCCGCCTCCTCGGCAGCGGCGCGGCCAGCAGGAGCTGGGGCTGCGTCGGCGTCGTCGCAGGGCGCTCGACGAATCGCTCGCCCTTCTTCTTCGTCGAGCTCCTCCTCCTCTCGCCGCTCCCTCCTCGTCGTCGCCGCGGCCACGCCCGACGACAACAACAGCGGCAGCGGCGAGAAGAAGGATGACGTCACGCCTGGCGCCAGCCCTCCCACGCCTCGCGCGTCTTCTTCCGGAGGAGGAGAGGGAAGCCAATCTCCTCCTCCGTCGCAGCAGCAGAGGAAACGGCCGCAAAACCGCCGGCGCCGGAAGCAGCAGCCCGCCGAGGAGCCCGTAACTCTGACGACGTTCAACCCCGTCGCCATGGGCCGGAAGAGTCGGTGAGTTTGTGTGTTTTGTGGATAGCGGCGCCTTGGAGAGACCCTCAAAGCGCCTTGCGGGAACGAAAGGGGAAAGAGTCGGAGATCTCGTAGCCACACGATCGACGAGCGACGAGCGACGAGGGGGGGGGGGCGAGCAAAAACGATCCAATCGTCTTCGGCGTCGGAGCCCCTCCGCTGGCCTTAAGGGCTCGATTCAATCCCATAGTGCGATCGAGCGCTTTCAATGCGCTGCATCGGTTCAGACAGAAGGACGATCCGTTTTGAAAATGCGCTCGCATTCCACACGACCGTTTTCTTGCTTTTTCCACGGCGGCAGCGCCTTTCTCGCTTTCTTTTCTCGGCCTCGCCTTCTCGCTCTCTCCCGCGCTCGCTCCTTCCTCCTGTCTCTCTCCTCTCGCTCACACGTTTTTCCCCCCTTCACCGCCAAAAATCTTCTCCTCAGCCAAATCTTCGACGACGTCTGGTCCCAGTTCACCAAGCTCGGCTCCCCGCTCGGCACCTCCTACTCGCCCTCGGCGTACGCGCCCAACTCCCGCTCCGCCTCGTCGGCGGCCGGCACGGCCTTCGACGAGCTCGCCGCGTTCGCCGCCGCGGCTGGCGAGTTCGAGACGCCCGAGGCGGCCAACACGCGCGTGGCCGTCATCGGGGCGACGGGGCGCGTCGGCCGCGTCCTTGTGAGGAAGCTGCTGCTGCGGGGGTACAAGGTCACGGCGCTGGTGAGGCCGCCGGCTGGCATGCCCACGCCGCCGACCTCCGCCGACGCCACCGACGGCGGCGGCGAAGCGGGCGCCGACGCTCCCTCTTCTTCTTCGCCTTCTTCTTCCGGGCCCTCCCCCTCCTCCGTGGGCCTCCCCGAGGCCGTCCGCGTCGTCTGGGGCGACGTCGGCGACTACGCCGCGCTGCGAAAGGTCGTCGACGGGGCAGACAAGGTGGTGTTCGCCGCCGGCGCGCGGACGCTGCTGTCTGCCGACGTCAGTCGCGTCGACGCAGGCGGAGTCGCGGCCGTGGCGGCGGCGCTGCAGGACTCGAGGGCGGCCGCCGCGGCGCGGGCGGCGGCGAAGGCGGGCGCGGCGGGGACGGTCGCGGCGAGGGCGCCGACGGCGAAGAAGACGCTGTTCGAGCGGCGGAGCTTCGAGGGCGGCGCCTTTGTGGTCGACCACTGCGGGCCGCCGTACTCGTCCCCCGCCTCCCCGGACTCCTCCTCCTCCTCCTCCTCCGAGACCGGCAGCTACAGGTACAGCCAGAGCGGGAAGAACAAGGCCTCGGCGGACCGCGCCTCGCTGGCGGTCAACGAGCGCGGCAACCTCGTCTTCGAGGGCGTCGTCCGCTCGCGCGGCGGCGCGTTCGCGCAGGCCTCGGCGCCGCTGCCCGAGGGCGCGCCGCTGGCCGGATCCGAGGGCCTGGTCGTCCGCGTCGCCGCCGACGGCGGCAGCTACACGGTGGTGCTGCGCACGGCCGGCGGCGACGCGTACGGCGCGCGCGTCGCCGCGCCCGTGTCCTTCGCCAACCTGAGGCTCCCCTTCGCGGCGTTCCGGCCGCTGCGCGCCGGCGCGCCGCCGCAGCTCGACCCCTCGACCGCGACGCACTTTGGGATCCGCTTCTCCCCGCCCACGGCCGCGGTTGTCGCGGCCAACACAGGCAGCGTGTTCAGCACCAGCGACGAGAACCTGCAGGTCCCGGGGGCCTTCAGGGTCGAGATCGACAGGGTGAAGGCGCTGCCCGGCGGCACCGAGCCCGACTTCATCCTGTTGTCGGCGTCGGCGGCGGGAGCCGCCGCGGTGGCGCTCGCCGCGGCCCGGGGCGACGACTCCTCCTCCGGCTCCGGCCGAGGCGCCTCTTCCTCGGCCCCGGCGGCGGTGCTCGCCTCGATCGACGACGCCGCCGACGAGGCCGCGCTCGCCGGCGCGGCCGAGCGCCTCCTGACCTCGAAGAGGGAGGGCGAGGCCGCCCTTCGCCGCTCGGGCCTCGGCTACACCGTCGTGCGCCCAGGGCCGCTGCTCGAGGAGCCCGGAGGCTACCGCGCGCTGGTCTTCGACCAGGGCAACCGCATCGCGCGCGGCATCTCGTGCGCGGACGCGGCGGACGTCTGCCTGAAGGCGCTGCACGACCCGCTCGCGCGCAACAAGACCTTCGAGGTCTGCTACGAGTACGAGCCCGAGGCCGGTCTGGAGCAGTACGAGCTGCTGGCGCACCTGCCCGACAAGGCGAACAATTACCTCAGCCCGGCGCTGGCGGTGCTGGAGAAGAACACATGAAGGGAGAGAGCAAGAATAGGGAGTTTTCGCGGGGAGAGAGAGAGAGAGAGAAAGGCTATTTTGATAGAGCGAGAGAGAAAAAAAAAGCGATTCGTTTTAACCTGTTTTGGGCGAGTTTTTTTTGGGGGGGGGACGAGAAAACCGAGAGGGAAAGAGACATTCTTTTCCCGGTGCGGAGAAGCGAGAGAGCGAGAAAGAGAGAAAGGGCACGAAAGCGAGCAGATAAAAACAAAATTGCAATTTTTTCAAATCCATCAGTTCATTTTTTTCATTTTTTTTCTTTCCCTCTCTGTTTCTCTCTCTTTCTCATCTTTCTTCTTTCATCTTTCTCCTAGGCCCCGACGGCCATCGCCTCCGGGCCTCCTCCTCTTCCGACTCCAACGGCGTGCTGAGCTGCGGCGGCTTCCTCCTCCTCCCTCTCCGCGGCGCGCTTCGCCGCCTCCGCCCCGCCGCTGGCCCCCAGGGCGAACGCAGCCTCGACGTCGCCGTCGCCGCCGGCGCCGGCACGGGCGTCGGCCGCGCCGCGCAGCGCCGCCGAGAGCGCCGAGGTCGCCGGCATCAGCGCCTCGAAGCCCGCAAGGCTGCTGCCGTTGCCCCCTCCTCCTCCTCCTCCTCCTCCTCCTCCTCCTCCTCCGGGAGGAAGAAGGCACGCCGCGGGCCTCGAGCCGTAGCACAGGGCGGCCCCGGCCGCTAGCGGCGTCGAGGCCAGCAGCCCGCGCAGCGCCGCGTCGCTCAGCTGGCTCCGGCGCTCGACGACCTCCGAGCCCCAGCTCGTCAGGCCCGAGAGCCTCGCGAAGGCAGCCTCGACGACGGCGGCGCGGCGGTCGAGCGGGGCGTCGGCGGCCGCTCCGACGAGGCGCAGCGCGAGGAGGAGGAGGGAGGAGGAGGCGTCCGCGGAAGAGGGGGACTCGGCGGCGGCGGAGAGGGCCGAGAGCGCGAGGTCGAGCGCCGGCGGGAGGAGCGGAGGAGCGGGAGCGGCAGGAACCCCGTCGCCGCGGCGCGTCCTCCGCTGCTGCTCTTGCTGCTTCTCCTGCAGGGCCGCGGCCGCGTCCGCGACGGCCGCTGCGGCCTCCGCCGTCGCCGCGGCGGCCGCCGCGATGGTCTCTCTCAACAGGGAGGAAGAGGACGGCGCTCCCGCGGCCGCCCTCCGGCGCTGCTGCTGCTGCTGCTCCCGCTCCGCAGCTCCGGCCAGGGAGGAAGAAGGGTTCGGCGCCGCGGCGAGCGCCGCGAGCTTGGCGAGGCGCGCGGCGCGGCTCCGGGCGTTGGTGATGTTACGGGAAGAATCTGAGGAAAAAGAAGAAGGAGCGGCGCTGCTTCCCAAAACAGCGCCCCTCCCGGGCAGCACGCCGCCCTCGCGCTCGTCGGCCCGCAGCGCCAGCGCCGAGAGCGTCGCCGAGGCACCGAGATACCTCCGAGTGCGCAGATCGTGGAGCCACGCGATCCGGGCCGCCCTCGCGACCCGCGGGTCCTCACCAGAGACGGCGATGGCGACGGAGGAGGACCCTTTCCCTGCAGCGACGCCGGCGACGCCGACGCGGAGGGAGAGCCAGCCGTGGAGCGGCTCGTTGAGCCCCGACGGCAGCTCGAGCAGCTGGGAGGGGTTCGGGGAAGAGAGCATCGCCGAGAAGGCGAAGTCCGCGAAGGTGCCGCGGCCGACAGAAGAACAGGGGGAGGAGGAAGAAGGGTGGTGACGGCTGCTGCTTCCTCTCGCTGTCGTCTCGGCGCCGGCGGCCGCGGCCGCCTCGGAGGCCAGCGCCGAGTGCAGCAGCCGCGGGTCCCGCAGGGAGAGGAGGGCTTCGTACCGCTGCGCGTGGGCGCCGTGCGCGTGCGCGAGCGCCTCGACCCGCTGGCGGAGGCGCAAAGCGGCAGCCGCAGCCGCCGCAGACGAGGCGTCGCCTTCGCCGTCGCCTTCGCTGCTCTCGGCCAAGGACGCCGCGGCGGCGAGGAGCCCGGAGAGCCAGCGCGCGGCGGCCGCGGCGTAGCTCTCGGCCTCGTCCTCTTCGTCGCCTCCCGCGGCTCCCGCTTCCGCCCTCGCGGGGCCCCCCGCGGCCTCGCGCGAGGCGCGCGCGCGCGCGCAGGCCGCCAGGGCGCGCTCCACGGCGGAGCACGCGCCCGAGGCCGCCTCGGGCAGGCGCCCGAGGCGGGCCTCGCCGGCCAGCGCGGGCAGCAGCGCCAGCGCGGCGTCGGCGAGCGCGGCGAGCGCCGCGCGCGCGGCCGCGTCGGACAGCCAGTCGGGCGACGGCGGGGGAGAGGCGCCGGCCCCGCCCGCGCCGGTCCCGCCGCCGCCGCCTCGGAGGGCCAGGGCCGCGGCCGCGGGGTGCCTCGCCGCGGTGGCAGACCTCCACGCCAGCGCGGCGTCGAAGGCCGCGTCCACGCCCGACCTCAGCGCGGAGAGCGCGGCGAGGGCGGACTGAGCCGAGGAGGAGGACGAGGACGAGGTCCCTCTCCCGGCAGCGGAGGGCGAGGAGGAGAGGAGGACCTCCCGCGCCGCGGCGGGCACGCGGAGGAGCAGCGCCGGCAGCGACCGCGCCGGGGCCGAGAAGAAGGCTTCCTCGCCCCCGCGGGCGGCCCCGGCGGGCCCCGCCGGGAGCGCGGCGGCCCCCGCGGCGGCGACGAGCGAGGCCAGGGGGTCGGGGGAAGGGGCCGGGGCGGCGGCGGCGGCGAGGGAGGAGCCCCTCGCCGCCGCGGCCGCGGCCGCGGCCCTCGACGCGTTCAGCGCGGCCCTCAGCGCCGACGCCGCCGCGACCCTCTCCCCGCTCTCGAGCAGCGGCCTGAGCGCCAGGCCAGGGTCCAGCGCCGACAGCGCGCCCTCGGCGGCGGCGAGGCCGTCGACGAGGCGGCGGTTGGAGGCGGCCTTGGCCCGCAGCGCGGCGTCGGCGCCCCCGCCCGCCGCCGCGGCCGCCGCCGCCGAGCCGCCGCCGCCGCCGCCGCCGCCGCCCCACGCCTTGGCCAGCGCGTCGGCGGCTCGGACCGCGTAGGCCCCCACGGCCCCCGCGGCCGCGCCGCCGCGCAGCGCGCCGGCGTGCAGGAGGAGGTCCCGCGCCCCCGCGGGCGCGGGGGCCTCGCTCCCCCCTCCGGCGCCGCGCGCCGCCGCGGCGTCGCACACGGAGAAGATGGCGGCCTCGTCGGAGGGGGTGGCGGTCGCTG
>Ga0210003_1002549_pt1 | contig 15279 bp, 13 predicted proteins | sample LantaG_FD_182804 | JGI IMG/M metagenome (GOLD analysis project Ga0210003, IMG submission 182804) | Deep subsurface microbial communities from Baltic Sea to uncover new lineages of life (NeLLi) - Landsort_02402 metaG (SPAdes) (version 2) | ecosystem: Environmental > Aquatic > Marine > Oceanic >... | reverse complement strand
CTGCTTCAATACAATAATTGATACAAATAATTGACTCTGGTTCATTGTTCCAGAAATCTAACGTTTCTGGATCGTCATAAACAGCTTGATTTATTTTAGCTCCAGCTCCTACTTCTAGTTTTTTAGTACTTACTGATTTTACTGATCTTAAAACACTCCCAACGCCTTTTTTTATCATTTTTTTATTGTTTAAAGAATTAATACCTCTAGCTGAGACTGAATTGTTTGAATTATATGAAGTGCTTAGAGTATCTAGGAAGCAATAATTGCCTGAAGTTTTTGGAGTGTCTGGAGACCAATCAGTTGTAGTTGCGTATGGCTTGGCAATCTCGTCATAAGTATCACAAACAGTATGGTTATTATAAGTATAAGTACATTGCCAATCATTTGTAATAAAATTTAAACTTATGGGTAGTTCAGATTTTTTCTCTTTTGATAAGAAAAAACTTAATCCAATAGCGTATACTCTATCTTCTCCAATAATATTAGAAGCAACTCCTCTCATTTTTTCAGCAGTTAAGATATATTGCCTAACAACACCATCAGCTGCTTTAAAACCATCTATCCAAAGTTGACCACTTGGAGTTCCTGTAGTTGAAATGTAATTTTGTTTTGGCCAATTATATCCGCATTTTTCACAGTATCTATTATGTTTAAATTTAATTTTATGTTTTGGGCACTTATCAATATATTGTTCCATTTGATAGTCTTTACAAGGAAGACCTGTTATAGGATTTATACCTTGAATAGATATAACAATTCCAACATGATATTTATGGTTAGAACACTCATTGAAATCAAGCCACATACCCTTATCTTCTTTTACAGGAACAAAATAACTTTTAAGCAGTCCTTCGCTCCTCATCCAATTATCAGGACATGCAGGATATTCATCTACAAGAAAGGGGATTCTTTTGGCATAGGGTGGTAATTTATGAAAATCCTCTCCCTTTAAAGCCTTAGGCATATTAAATCCACATGCTAAATCTTTATTTCTCATAAGATAATCACTACAAGAACCATCAAAGTTAATTTTTACTTCTTTAGGCATTTTAAATCTCCTTAGGAAAGAGGTGGCCACAATTTGTGGCCACCTCTCATGGTTAGTAACTACGGTTGATTCCGAATGGATTATTTTGTTTGTTGTTTTCGGCTTCTTTCATTGTCATAACGAGATTAGGCAGGTTATTAAGTTTTTTCCTTTCCTTAAACTCAAGATAAACTTCAGGAAACTCTTCTTTGAGTTCTTTTATGCCCTCAAAAGACATTCCAATAATATCTTTAACATCTCGCCTATCATTTGCGTCTATCATTTTCATTTCAAGAGCTATGCGAACAAATTGCCTAGCCTCGTCTGGTATTCCATCCCAATTAACTCTATTAACAACAGAGCGTTCCCTTTTAAGAGGATAACCTGCAAAGAGCGGGTCTTCTTTAACGACTTCATTGGGGACTTCACCAACCTTATATATTTTAACAAGCTCTCCTTGAGACATTACAGTTTTTTCTTTTGAAAAACCCTGTTCAAGATCTGCAATATAGTTGGCAGTAGCTTCTATGTCAACCTCAGTAGAATCAGGCTTAAAGACTATTACATGCTCTTTACCAAATCTTTCCTTAAGGACAATTGTAATAGGGCTGTGTAGTTGCTTTGGGTCATAGTCTTCCAATAACTGATCTGTTGGAATATACTCAAGTTTAAGTTTTACTCCGTATTTTTCCTCCATTTTTATCATTTCAGGATTAATAGAGTCTGTCTTCTTGCTGTCTTTTGGTCCTCTAAGGTATTTCATAGCCATTCTAACTTTAGCTATAGGAATACCCATATCGTCGCAAAAGATTTTTCTTAAGTCACCAAATGGAACTATTTCTTCATCAGAAAGCATTTCCATTCCAGCGGGTTTTTCTTCTACACCTAGTTCTTTGAGTCCTTCCGTTACATCTTCCATAGATATTCCTAGAAAGACGGAGGCATCTCTAATACGTGACTTCCATGTGAGTCCATTCTTAGATGTTGGGTTAGGTTTGGGGGTGTTATTTTGTGCGTTTGACATTTTATCTCCTTTATGCTCATACTCACTCCTGAAACCCTCAGGGCGGGGAACATAACCTTATGTTGTGTTCGCTTTTTATTATACACCTATAATTTAAAATTGTAAACTCTTTTTTCTATTTTTTTTAAATATTGGCAAATATTGATTTCAGCTCCCAGGGTAAAATTTACCGCATTTTGAAAAACAGGATTCAGCGCCCAGGGTAAAATTTACCGCATTTTGAAAGCCAAAAAGTGCCATTTTTATGCATTTACGGTAATTTTTACCGCATTTTAGTAGTGAAAATTAGTCATAAACCGTTGGTAATTAATAACTTCTGAATTCCGCCTGGAGCTGCTTAATAAGTACTAGTAAAAGATATAGTTATTTAATAAGTACTATTTTTTTATAAAGAAAAAATTTTTTTGAAAAATTAAAAAAAAGACGGTTAGAAAGTCTTAACTATTGAAGTCTACCTTTTACTTTGTTCCAATAGTCATTTGTTGATGGTTTACTGTATCCTGTAGGACCACCATTCCATATACGAGCTAATGTTTCGTAATCTGGATTTTGTTTTTTGTTTCTGGTATAGATATTACCATAGTGATTAAGATATTTTTTTGCTATATCTCTAGATTTTTGAGGATTAAAAGCATCTTTGTGAGTATAATTTGTGTTGTAAACTCTATTAACGTCTTGAATTACAGGTTTCCATATTTGAAGAATTCCATAAGCATTACCATTATCACCTATAGCATTAGGATTATTATTTGATTCAACATCTTGTAAAGCATCTATTAATTTATCTATATTGACCAAATCATCATTTTTAGTCTCTACAACTGGAGATTCATTATTATTTTCTATATTCTCTATATTGTCTATATTGTCTTTTGCTAGAATAATATCACTTTTATCTATTTCTTCAATGTTTTTATTGGTATGGTTTATATTATTAATTGTTTCTGCAAACTGTTCATGAGACACATTCTTTGAATCTAAAAAATTTGTTAACTGTTTTGCTTCAAACCAAAGTCCAACACCACTTAAAAAAGATATAATAGATATCATAACACCTTCTTTAAGAGATGCTTCTTTTTCTATTTTGCCATTTAAATAATTACGATACCAGTCATTCATAACAAGGAATATATCCAACCTTTCTAGAATAATATACTATATTTCTATTAATTATAACAAATTTCCTTACGGTATTTTAGAATGAAAAAAGTGTTTAAATGGATAAAAGAGCATGTAAGACCTCATTACAGGTATAAAGGTTCTGCCAAATACGAAGATAAAGATAGTAAATTTGATATAGATGACCTTAAGAAAAAATCTGAAATAGGTATTAAGATAAATTTTAAGTTTTAAAGTTTTTGTGTATAATAACATCGGTTTAATTAAGAAATACATCATCGGTTAATATTGTTGAAAGGTTATTATGGAAGATTTTATAGAAGTAATGGAAAAGAATATAGAAGATATGACAAAGTTATCTAATTCCAGTGTTAAGTCTATTAAAAATAGGGAACTTATGCAAATTATACTTGCAAATGAACCTCCTACAATAGGTAAAATACATAAAGGCAAGGACTTAGGAGATTTACACTTTTCAGTTCCTTTAAACGAATTAGGGATAACATTCGATATTTTTGCTAAATATGAAGAAGAACTGTTTAGCTCTTACATAGGTAATTTTCTAGGAGAACTTTTTATCAGAGAAAATATTAATCAATTTGCAGAATTTATAACAGACCTAGAAGCTAAAGAGTATATGCCAGTCGTTTGGAGTTGGAAACATACCAAATTTGGACTGGAAATATCTGGCAATTGTCTAATATTCCGATTTAATGCAAATCTTCTCCCTAAAATATTAACAGGTGACTTCAGGGAGAAGATATAATAATGGAATCTAAAAAACCAAAAGGGTATGCCCCTCCAAATACAATACTAAATGTAGAAAACCATAGTATGCCTTCTCCAAAAGTAGAATATGAGGAACGTAAAAAGTATCTAGATATCAATGCTGTAAAAGATATTACAAAAGGGCAATACGGAAAGAAAGAAGATTAATATATGAATATCCCTAATTTCAATATGGACAAATCTGAAATACCTTCAGTCAAAGTTAAGAGTATACATTTTCAAAATTTTAAAGCATTTGAAAATGAGTACTTTGATTTTACTAAAAATGGCAAAGCAAAAAATTACATATGTTTTTTTGGACCAAACGGAACAGGCAAAAGTACTGTTCTTGAAACATTGCAAATTATATTTTCTAGTTTTGACTCTTATGACGAAAATAGATTACAAACTTTACTTGGAAAATCAGTAAGGCACATAAACGGCAAGCCTAATGGAATTTACGGCAATGATAACTTCTTAATTACCGCTGAGCTTGAAACATCTATTGGTGATTACCAAATTCAAATAGACAAAACGGGATTCTTGAAAGACCATCCAGATAAAGTTAAATCTATACTTAAAAGAATTTATTATTTTGCACGTTATGACCAAGAACTTCACCAATTTCAGTTGGAACGTGACAAATGGCAGACTTTTAAAAAGATGATAGAAGGCATTACTGGATATACTGTAGAGGAAAATCAAAATGTATTTCAAATGGCTAGTGATGATCCAGTTCAAGCAGAATTATTAGAAAAATATGTATTAGATTTTAATATGCACAAACCTGATGAAATTATATCTTGTAGAGAGTGTAGTGCTGGAGAGAGAAAGATAATAAAATCCTTCTCTACCCTTTTAAATAAAGAATATATGCCTAAAATATTGCTTATTGATAATGCATCTATGCATATTGAATTAGGTAGACATCTTGCACTCATAGATAGTATTAAAGATAGTTTTCCTAACACTCAAACATTTATTACTACACATAGCTACTATATTAAAAAGTTTGGGAATAAATCTGAGATGATTGATTTAAGAATGATAAAGGTAAAAGGACTTCTAAAGAAAGAACCGTGGAGAATTTATCTTCAAGATGAGATACAAGAAAACCTTATAAAATTAAAAGCTATTACATCTAAAAATGATATTGTAGACTGTTTAACCTTAAGTGGATATGAATTATTAAAGCAATGCGAAGAAGAATGTGACAGCGAAGACTTGATAAAAAATGCAATTTCTTTTATGCATAAAGTTGTAGGGTTATCAGTTAATGATCTAGTAAAATATTATATAGCTTAAAAATTTATAGAGAAAATAAAAAGGGAATAAATATGACAGATACATATTCAAAAGAAGAGGTAAAAAAAGCTTCGTTAGAATACTTTAATAATGATAACATTGCGACAGATGTGTATATTAAAAAGTACGCAATGAAAAATAAAGAAGGCGATTATATAGAAAAAACCCCAGATGATACCCATAAAAGAATGGCAAAAGCTTTTTCAAAAATAGAGAAAAAATTCCCTAATTCTATGTCTGAAAAAGAAATTCTAGGATTATTAAGCAAATACCGTTATATCATACCTGGTGGAAGCCCAACATTTGGTATAGGTAACCCAACTCAAATGGTTTCCCTTAGTAACTGTTTTGTCGTTGATTGTATGGATAGCTATGGTGGTATTTGTAGATCTGATGAACGTATAGCTCAAATATCAAAAAGAAGAGGTGGAGTTGGTATTGATATATCATCCATAAGACCAAGAGGAATGAAAACCAATAATAGTTCCATGACTACAGATGGAATATCTATTTTTATGGATCGATTTTCAAATACTATTAGAGAAGTGGGACAACATGGTCGTAGAGGGGCCTTAATGATCAGTATCTCTGTTCATCACCCTGAAATTATGGAGTTCATAAACATCAAAAAAGATAGAAGTAGAGTTACTGGGGCAAATATCTCAGTTAGAGTATCAGATGAATTTATGAAAGCTGTCCACAAAGATAAAGAATATGAACAAAGATGGCCTGTAGATTCGAGTAACCCCTCAGTGTCTCAAAAAGTACAAGCTAAAGAGGTTTGGGATGCTTTAATTGATTCTAATTATGGAGACATAGAAAAACAGATTGGAGGAGGAGAACCTGGTATTCTTTTTTGGGACACAATTATTAGAAATAGTCCAGCAGATTGTTACGCCGACAAAAATTTCAAAACCATCAGCACAAATCCTTGTCTGGTAGGAGAGACCTTGGTTTATACTGCTGACGGTAGAGGAAATGTATCAATAAAAGAACTTGCTGATGAAGGTAAGGACGTACCTGTATTTTGTTATGATGATAAAGGTAAAATAGCTGTTAGAACAATGAGACACCCTAGAATAACTGGGTATGGAGAGAAAATTTATAAAGTTACATTAGATGACGGTAATATAATAAGGGCTACAGGTAACCACAAGCTGCTTACGACAGACGGTGAATATAAAGCGATAGAAGATATAAAAGAAGGAGAGAGCCTTAAAATATTAACAAAGTTTGAGGCACCCATGCCAGCCTCTATAAAGGCCGAGAGTGGAAGCAGATCGAAGACTTTATATAATTGGATCTCTAATAAAATTAGAGGTACTAGGGCTGAACATAGATATATTGCAGAATATATTGAGCAAAGAGAATTAAATCAAACAGAAATAGTTCATCACAAAGATTATAATGGCTTAAACAATTCTCATTCTAATTTAGAAGTAATGAGTATGAATTCTCATAATAAGCTTCACGCTAAAGATATGATGGGTGATAAAAACCCCATGCGAAGAGCTAAGGATGAATGGTTAGAAGAAAAATGGCAACAGTATCATGATAACATGTCTAAGGCTGTGTCAGGGGATAAAAATGGCAGATTTACAGGGCAAACTCATGAACAAGTTAAAGAGCATGCTATTGAGTTGACTCAATATTTAGGATATAGATTTTCTAAAAAAGAGTGGCAGGAGTATGCTAGAAGTAATCAGCTACCTATAGAGTTTTCAGATTGGAGAAAAGATAGCATAGGTTCTGTTTTAGATTTGGCTAAATGGGCGGCTATAGAGTGCGAACTTAAATATATTAACGAAGACCCAAGATTAGTTAAAACGTTAAAGTCTATGATTGAACAAGGCTATAAGTCTTATATAGAAGGTAATCAGGTATTCGTTGAGAAAACATGTGAAGAATGTGGAAAAAAGTTTATAAAAGAACATCGTCAAAGAGAAGTTGGTCTTTGTAGTCGTACATGTGCTAATTTATATTTAAATAAACATGGGGTAAATGACAAAAGAGCTTCATCTATCAATTCAACTTACAAGGAAAAAGCGGAAGAGATAATGCATAAACAGCTTAAGATATTTACGAAACTTAAGTTTGAGTTAAGTAAGATGCCGATGATGAAAGACTGGGAAAATGAATGTAGAAAAAATAATATTCCTTTCAGATTAAAAACAAAACATGGATTTAAGTCTTATAAGGAACTTAAAGAGAAAGCTGAAACATTTAACCATAGGGTAGTATCAGTAGAGTTTGATGGTTACGAGGATGTTTATAATGGAACAGTTGATGATTTTCATAACTTTTTCATTGGTGGATTTGAAGGTTTAACTAAGTCTAAAAGTCATAAGTCATTGTACCTCAACAACTTAAATTGCGGTGAGCTTCCATTATGTAACCTTGATTCTTGCCGATTGATGAGCATGAATATTGCCTCATATATAGTTAATCCTTATATGGAAGACGCTTATTTTGATTGGGATTTGTTTGTAGAGCATGTAGGCAAAGCAATGCGTTTAATGGATGATTTGGTTGAAATGGAAATAGAAGCTGTTACAAAAATTATTGATAAAATTAAAAAAGATCCTGAGCCAGATTATGTTAAACATAATGAGCTTTCAATGTGGAAAGAGATTAAAGAAAAATGCGAAAATGGAAGAAGAACTGGATTAGGGTTGACAGGACTTGCAGATGCTATTGCTAGTTTGAATATCAAATACGGAGAAAAAGAATCTATCAAAGTTGTAGATAAGGTATATAAAGTATTGAGAGACGAATCGTATAGAGCATCTATAGAAATGGCTAAAGAGAGAGGTTCTTTTCCCATATGGAACACTTCTGCTGAAAAAGATAATGTATATTTAAATCGTTTACCTGACGATATCAAGATAGAAATGGCAAAATATGGTAGAAGGAATATTGGTCTTCTTACTACTCCTCCTGCTGGTTCTATTTCTATTACCGCTCAGGTATCAAATTCAGGAGAGCCAGTTTATCAAGCTCAATATTATCGTAAAAGAAAATTAATGGATGGAGAAGATGTTGAGCCAGACTTTATAGATGACAATGGTGATAAATGGCAAGAATACACTATCCAGCATCAAGGTTTAAAAAGATATATAGATGCAACTGGTAAGACATATGAAGATAGCCCTTATTTTAAAACTGGAGCATTAGATATTGATCCTATGGTTAGGGTTAAAATGCAGGCAGTAGCCACTCAATATGTTGATCATGCTATTTCAAGTACGATTAACTTACATAGAGATACCCCTAAGGAGGTCTTAAGTGAGTTATACAAGGCTGCTTGGAAGAGTGGATGTAAAGGGCTAACTACTTATAGAGACGGCACAAGAGACGGTATAATGACGACTGTATCAGCTGGTGGCAGAAAATGTGATGATTGTGATGATGCTAGTAAAATGCTTATTGAGTTAATCGAGCAAGGGAAAAGACCTCAAAATGTTATTCTTTCAACTTCTCCAACTAGGGCAAAAATTCTACCTTGTGATATCCACAGAAGTAAAGTTGGCGGTGGTGACTGGCTTTTCTTTGTAGGGATACATAATAATCAACCATATGAAATATTCGGAGGGAATATGGCTGAATTTTCTATTCCTCATAAATATAAGTCAGGTTGGATAGAAAAAAATGGTAAGGTTGAAGGGATTACTCAATACAATTTAATACTTGGCTCTTTAGAAGATCAGAACGAGAGGCTTGAATTTAAAGGTATTGCAAAACATTTTAATCATTATGAATATGGAGCATTTACTCGTTTAGCTAGTTTAACGATGCGTCATGGTACACCTATAAAGTATATATGTGAGCAAATTACTAAAAAGGGAGTTGAGGGTGATTTATTTAGTTTTCAAAGGGCTATGGCAAGAATTCTCAAAAAATATATTATAGAAGGGGAAAAGTCTGGTATTGAATGTCCTGACTGCGGTTCTCCAGAGATGATATATCGTAACGGATGCCCTGCTTGTATGGTTTGTGGTGCTTCTAAATGCTCTTAATATAGGTATTGCAATATTATGGGAAAAGTACAAATATTTTATATTTATGCAGATAATTGTAAAGATTGCGAAAAAGCAAAAGAGTCAATTAATATTGCGATTAAACAATCTGGCGTTGAATGCGAGTTTAAAAAATTCAATTTTGAAAGCAAGGTAGCACTAAATATAGCAATAAATAACGATATTGAGAATCTACCAGCTTGTATCATTGGATCAAATGTTTTTCAAGGTCAGGATTTTGAAGTAGATAAAATAGTAAAAGCTCTTAATAATACAGCTAAATAAGCTAAATAAATTTAATTAAATTAAAGGTTTTATGCCTATGTTTCTTGAAAAACATTAAAGAAATGTAGGTTTTTTTATGAATATTAATATCTTAGAATCAAATAATAAATTTTCCTTTGATATAAGGGAAAACGGCAAGTGTATATTCTCTTCATCTAGAGACAGTATTACGACTAGCTTTCTTAAATCACATTATAGTAGGTCATGGGAAGCTTGTGCAGCTGCGAGGAAGCTAGTAGAAAAGTATCCGTTTCATATTATGCATAGAACAGCATATGAGACTTATGATGCATCTAGCGGATATGCAGAGGGGGAAGGTGTATCCACCACTGAAAAAAGTGTCTCTGATCTTTTGGAAGAAAATTACAATAAAATTTTAGGTAATATATCAGCTCAACTTAGACAGCCTTCTAAAGAAGATAAGGAGATTTTTCACATGTCTCTTAGTTCTTTTATTATAGAGCTTACAAACTTATATCAAAGTAATATAAAGTTGGGTAAAAAGGAAGAATCTACTATTGCCTTAAGTTTATTGAAAAAGTTTAAGAAATTACTTAGAAGCAAATTTGGTGGTAAAATGGCGAAAGTGGATGTGCAGGCTCTTAATCAGCAATTAAATCCGCAACAAGAAGGTGGAGGAGGGGGTGGAATTCCTGGTATGGCATCTAGAAAAACACTGATAGTAACTGCTGCGGGAAATATTATTGAGCACGAGGTAGATAGTGAAACCATTAGGGAACTTTTAGAAGATTATGCCCAAGCTTCTTGTTTAGCAATTGAGAGTACTAATAATGTTACTTATAATATTGAAGTTGGTGAAGATAACTGTTACATACATATTTTCAACCTGTGTGGTTCTGGTGATGTTGAAAAGATTATTTCTATAAGGATAAATAAGTTATTTCATGTAGATAGTATTGTACCAACAGGTAAAATGAGCAAAATATATCCACATCATTCATTGCAGTTTTATCAAAAATATTGGAAACCAATTGTAGACAATATTGGTCACTTTTATTTACAGGATACTGATTCTTTAATTTTATCTGGAAAAAATGAAATGCCAGACTTGCCAAAAAATGAAAAATCTTATCCCCTAGAAGCTTGGGATGTTTCTGATAGGTCACTAGAAACAATAGATATATCTTTTAAAGGTGGAGAAATTTGGTATTTTGAGAAGAACCCCTTATTAAAAGAGGCATCATCTGAAAATACATCTAGATATTCTGAACAGGATTATTTAAATGCTATGGTTAGATGTATAGACAAGAATCAGCCTAATCTTTTTGGCGAGGTTGGTCAAGTTGTACAGGTTATTCCACTAGAAGATATTATAGAGGTTGATGTTAAATTTATAACTTTTGCAGATGAAGATAACAAGATAAAAAAAGATGAAGATGAAGAGAATATAGAAGGTTTGGTTGTAAGAATGTCTGAAGACCAAATAGCGATATTGGACGATTCCCAATTATCCTCAATGACACTAGGCATATAATGAAATACAAAATTATTAAGAAACATATAGGTAAAGAGGGAACCTCTGTCCTTTGTAGGTTTGAGACAGAAAAAGAAATAATAGATTCTTCCCTTGTTGAATCAAGCGGTATTATTTTTATAGAAAAAGATAATTCTTCTTTATCTTTTATAAGCTTAAATGGCAAAGTAACAAAAGAATGGCTTGGTAAAAGTAACGATGCAAGGATACAAAACGGTTCTCAAAAAATAGCTAGATTTAAAAGTCCTTGTTCAATTTGCAATAATGATATTTTTGCTTATATTGTTGAAGAAGAAGGTGAGGTAATTAGGAAGTTTGGTTTAAAAGGTAAATATCTTGAAATTTTTTCTGGAAAAAATTATCAGGAAGAGTTAAAAAAGCAATTACCTAAAAGCTGTACTTTCCCTATTATTAGAAGTACGGCAGAGAAGAATAAGATAATTTTTACAAATAACTTATCAAATAGATGTTTTGCTGTACACAATGGCAATATTGAATATGTGATTGGTGATGGAAAAAAAAGGTTTTCTGTATCTAGCGATTACACAAGATCATCTTTTAATAGTCCCTCTGGGGTATTTAGTGTAGGGGGTTTGATATATATTGCTGACACTAATAATCATTGTATACGAAAAGTAGATCATAAAAATAAAGCAATAAGTATTGTTTCAGGAACTCCGCTGGATACTGGACATTTTTTAAACAGTCCATCTAAGTTAGTTGTAAAGAAAAATATGATTTTTGTTTTGGATAATGACAGTATAAAAGTTACTAGTGTTAATTCTAACAATTTAAGTACAGTTTATACATCTGACAAGATAGATTTATTTGAGGCTGACAACCATAGAAATATTTATATAATGGAGAGAGAAGATGGCTAAGAAAACCACACCAGAAGCCAAATCTAATGCTTTACTGGATGCTATCAAAGAGGTGAAGAGTCAACAAGGTATAAAAGAGCCAGTAGATGGATCTATAGTAGACATAATGACTTTTTGTTTTGGGGAAAGGTATCTTAATCTCCCAGGTCACAACTTTAATCTTTTTCAGTCTCAAATAACTATATTAAAAACATTTTATTTAGGTAGTATAGGAAATGAAAATTTAAAACTTGATGAAAAAGACTGGAAATGGCTGAATGACAATGCGCAGGATGAGGAGAGAGATGGTGCTATTTATAAAAAGAATTGTGATAAAGTTATAGAAAAGATGCGCAAAAAAGAAAGGGATATGAGTGGAGATATTCCTTGTTTTAATAAACTTCATCTTGTTCTTGGGCGAAGAGGAACAAAAACAATTTTAGCTTCTGTAATAACCGCCTATGAGGTTTATAAATTAGTAACTATTAATAATGGAGACCCCCATGGTTTTTATGGATTGCCTCATGGAGCAGAAATAGTTATTATAAACGTAGCTTTGTCTCAAAAACAGGCTGGATTGTTATTTGGAGCCATATGTGACAGAATAGAAGGCGCTGAAATACTAAAAGGTAGAGTTGCTTATGGGAATACACAGGAAATAGGTATTTTTACAGATAGAGAACTTCAGCAAAAAAAAGACGGTGATACAATTTTATCAGTAAAGCCCTCTATAAAAATTATGTGTGGTCATAGCAATCCTAAGACACTTCGTGGTAATAATGCTATTCTTTTATTATTTGATGAGTTAGCCTTTTATGATGATAGCGGTAAGGTTACGGGTTCTCAATTTTATAACGATCTTGAACCTTCTGTGTCTCATTTTGTTTCGTATGGGCATGATAAAATAATTTGTATTTCATCTCCTAATATACCAAGTGGAATTTTTTATGATATTTTTAAATCTGCAGAAAGCACAGATGAGATTTTAGCTTATCAACTTCCAACATGGTGTGTAAATGATACGGTTACATACGACTCGTTAAGTGTAAAAAGAAAAAGAAATCCAGATGCTTTTGCGATAGAATATGGTGCTCAGTGGGCTAAGGGTGGTTCATATGGATGTTATTTCCCAGAAGATTTAATTATGAGATGTGTAGAAGAGGGCATATTAAAAGGATGCCATCCAATGGATAGACCAGATCCTAAGTTCCATTATTATTTACATGTAGATCCAGCAAAGAACGGAGATAGGTATGTAGCTGTTATGGTTGCTAGAGAGCAATATAGAAATATTAACATGGAGAAAAGAATCAGAATAAGATTAGCTCAAGTATGGATATGGAATCCAGAACCAGGAATAGGTTTGCTTTACAATGAAATAGATAAAGAGGTTTTAAGGATATGTCAGACATGGAGACCTAGATTGGTTACCTATGATCAATTTCAATCTGCTCATAGCCTCCAATTTTTAAAGAGATATGGGATACCTAATAGAGAGACTTCATATAATAGAGCATATAAAATGACTATTTATCAGAATTTAAGGGAAATGATGTCTTATCACCCACATCCAGAATTATGGTTGTATGATGATCATAATCTTATTTTAGAAATGAAATGCCTTAAATATAGACCTACAAAAAGAGGATATACGCTTGTTAAGGATAAAGGTGGGGAAGTAGAAACTGATGATATAATAGATTGTCTTGCAGGGGCAACCAGCGCAGCAACTCATGTTGCAAATATACCTTTACCTCGCCCAACTACAGTAAACCTAGGATTTAGATAAAAATAAAAAGGAATAAACAGGCTTTAGTAGAAAGAATAATAAAGAGCTATATTAGGAGGCAATCATGACAGAAAAGTTTAATTTAAAAGATTATCAAAAGATAGATGGTGATGGAGTAATTGAACATCGTTTAAAAGAAGAGCATTTAGGTGGTGATGTTCAGGATATTACTGAAGAACAGCTTGAGGCAGGTAGGGTTCTAGAAAAAGATGTTACTATTGAAGCATTGTTAAATCAAGGTAGAGGTGACACTAATTTTGAAATTATTGAAAGGAGGCTTGACACTAAAAAAGCTGAATTCGATATTAAACTTAGAAATTCTTCAGCATATGAGGGAGATATAAACAAACTAGAGGAAAAAAGGCTTTTAAATAATCCAGTGGAAGATGAGATTTATGAATCAGCATCTGAAACTCCTACTAAGCTGAGATGGTGGGAAACTGAGAAAAAACAAAATGACCTTGATATAGCTTAAGATTTATCATGAATATAACAACGATAGCATATTCAGACATAGAAAATGAACTGGACGATATTGTTCCAGAAGAAACAGAAGAATTAGAAGCTTTAGAAGAACTAGAAGAGCTAGAAGATCTAACACTGGACGATATACAATTAAACTATATAGACCCAAATACGGGTGCGAAAAGCTTAATAGATGGGCCTTCTAGCCTTGAAGCTAATGACGGAACCAAAATGTTAACTGGAATTATTGGTGTTAGTGGCGTAAGTACTTCAGAGCAAATGGATAGATTATCAGAAAAAGGTCTTTTAGATAAGGTTATTGAATTTATTAATAGAGATCCACGTCTTAACATAGACATAAACTCTTTAATTATGAATAACCTTTCTAAAGGGGTAATTTCGTTCATTATATCCCCAAGTATTCATACTGCGTCATCCTGCCGAAGAACAATAAAGGCAGCAAAAGTAGTAGATCAAAGTAAAATAGACAAAGTGTGTAAAGATTTCTTTTCAAAATTTTCAGTTGGAAAAGATTTAAGTGATTTTAACATCAATGAAGCTAACCAAGAATTATTTAATCTATTAGAAAGAGTTGCTGTTCATCTTAATAACGTTGAGAAGAGAAATGTAATGAGAAATATACGCAAAAAGCTCGCAGATCATAATATTAAGCTGATTTACATCGAAAATAATAGTTAATTTTATTTTATTTTATTTAATTCCCTTGTATAATATAAGCCTACAATCGGATTATGTACTATTATATAAGGAGAATATTATGAAAGCTAAAATTATAGGATTGACAGAATCAACCATTACCTTTAATGAAATTGAAATGAGCGGTGGAAATAAGCTTATTATGCACGGAAAAGAAGAAGCTTTTGTAATTCTTGACACGGCTACAAAATCAAATGAAATCGCAGTCCTTGAAGGTTGTAAACTCATCAAATGTGTTGAAATAAACACAGATTCAGAGAACACTCAAGATGAAGATGCTACACCTAAAATAGACACCCCAGTTGATGAAGCAGTTGATGAAGCAGTTGATGAAGAAATAGAGGATAGTCCATCGGCTACTAAGGAGACTGAGGAGACTGAGGAGACCAAGAAACGTGGAAGAGGA
>Ga0210003_1002547_pt1 | contig 15284 bp, 14 predicted proteins | sample LantaG_FD_182804 | JGI IMG/M metagenome (GOLD analysis project Ga0210003, IMG submission 182804) | Deep subsurface microbial communities from Baltic Sea to uncover new lineages of life (NeLLi) - Landsort_02402 metaG (SPAdes) (version 2) | ecosystem: Environmental > Aquatic > Marine > Oceanic >... | reverse complement strand
GCAATATCAGTTAGACCTGTCAGTCAGGAGTACTTCGACCGTATAAGGAGGTCTGTTTCCAGAGAGACCCACCTGCGGCGCCTCAAGGCTGCCCGCTAGAGAGTCCGACTTTGGTGCTTGCCTGTTAGAGGGTCTTGCTTTAGTATCGCCACCACGAGCCGGGAACCGCCCCGCTCTTGGAAAGCACAAATAGGAGTTACTAAGATGGCTACGAAGATTACGATGCCAAAGTGGTTGGAGCAGGCGCTAGACGCGCACAGTATAGTTTCGGTTGCAAACAACCGTGAGGTCTTTGAAGTGTTCTTCAATGAGAACAATACTGTAGACAGCCCTCGATTCCATAAGATCTGTGAACGTCTAGTTGACCGTAACAAGGTCAAGCAGAGCTTCATTACGCAACTTGTTGACGAGGGCCACTACCAGGACATTGAGGAGTCTCTAACTGCCGATGCTTTCGAGGAGGAGGTGGACTCAGATTTCGAAGATGCTGAATACATCGAAGGAGAATTCGAAGACGACGGAGAAGCGGAAGAAGAGGATACAGAAGATGAAGCTAGCACCTCTGACATCCCTGTTAAGCGTAAGCCTGGCCGCCCACGGACAACTCCTCTAGTTGTCTCGCAGTATGAGGACACGGGTGTTCCTTCTGTCGAAGAGGTAAGGAGCTACGTTGGTAGTGCTTACAAGCATACAGAAGAGTTCGACAATCCTGTTCACCTTCAACTCGTAGTTAGCCTACTTACTGAGCTTGGCTTTAGTCTTGACTACGATTCAAGAGTAGCTGGTGGTAACATCAAGCGGCCCCGTGGTGGTAGGTTCATCCTTACCATTAACGTGTCTGAGAAGCGTGCTGTTAAGCGTCGTGGTAAGACTGCTCCTGTGCTCGCTTACGTGGAACAGGTTACCACTCAGTTCGACGTTGAGTCGCAGACATTGATTGAGCAGCTTGTCATCGACTATACACCAGATACAACTGACTCCTCCGAAGAGTAGGTTTACACCAAGTGAAGGTCACAGACGCACAATTCCACAAGCTGGCAGAAATGAGGCGAAGCTACCGAGCCGAGCCTTATGGCCAAACTGTGGTAGCGCTCTACAAGCTAGGGCTAGTCGCCCGCTTGGAAGGCACGTATGAGTTCGTAATCTGTAGCGCGGGATACCGCGTGCTTCGTGACGGGCCTTAGTTACAAACAAGGGGCCAAAGTGTAATGCTTTGGCCCCTTGGTTTAGTGCTACTATATTTCAGAGCCCAGGAGGACTATGTGAACTACCGTTACCAAACTAAGAATAGGCGAGTTGCAAAGAACGTTGTAAGTTTGTTTGCAGTTGCGCTTGTTATAGCTGCTTTTGTTGCTTACCCAGCTTGCTACAGGACATCTGCTGAAGTAGTTACTGTTGTGGTTAAAAACAAAGAGAGTGTCGCGATCACTAATGGAAGTAAGTACCTTATCTACACTAGTGGAGGTGTCTACGAAAACACGGATAGCTTTTTGTTCGGAAAGTTCAATGCTTCTGATGTCTACAACAATATTGAGCCAGGAAAGAAGTACCGGTTTACTGTAGCTGGGTGGCGTATCCCCTTTTTTAGTAGCTACCAGAACATTGTAGACGTTACTCCACTATGAAGAAGCGTATCTATGTAATCGTATGGTCCACTGAAAGCTCTGATAGTGGTATTGACGGCTACTGGGACCACGAGCTTACCCTTGAGGAGCAGCACGGCTACATGCTCAAAGAGTATCCTTGTGATTATGATGTAGACGGAGACTGTTGTATCTCCTGGGAGATGGTAGAGTTGAAGGGGAAAAAGCGTCCTCTCCTCTTAGAAAAGTCTGAGTGGTCAGACCAAATCTAGTGAGCACTTGGTATACTTTGGACCAAGTGAGGCGCTATGGCACTCAGACAAGGTATCCATGAGGGTGACGCAACGGACCTACTTAAAAAGGTCACACCTGGTTCAATTGACTTAATCCTAACCGACCCACCTTACAATGTGACTCAAAAGAACAACCTACACACGATGGGTAGGCGTGGCATTGCTTTCGACTGGGACGGGGACTTCAACCAACTAGACTGGCTAAGTGACGCGGTAACTGCCCTTAAGCCTGGTGGAACTTTTATAAGTTTCAATGACTGGAAGAACCTTGGAGACATCTCTAAAGCACTTACGTCTTTAGGAATGGTGGTCAAACGCCAGCTACACTGGTACAAGTTTGATCCTATCCCAAGAAACCGTGATAGGTGTGTTATCCAGCGTATGGAGTATGCTGTCTACGCCGTTAAGCCAGGTGCTAAGTGGACGTTTAACAGAGACGGTGCACCTACCACGTTAAAACCTTGTTGCAAGCCTTACTTAGCAAGCGGGACCAAGTATTGTGGTGCTTGTGGGCGCAGAGTAGCGGCCAAAGGTTACGAAGATGGTATTTTCTACCATGGCTTACAGAAGGACTATCTACACCCAACAAAAAAGCCCGACAACTTGTGGGGAGACATTATTAAAGTGTTCTCTAACAAGGGTGATATGGTGTTAGATCCTTTCTCTGGCGTGGGCACATTAGCAGTAGCAGCAACTAGGACAGAACGACAACATATCTCGTTCGAACTAGATTGGCTTTACGCGATGTGGGGAAGACACCGTTGGAAGCAAGAACTAGTTTTAAAAACTAAGCATGTAGTTACAGTCTGAGGATTAGTATGTCGCACTCCACGCAACAGCAGAGCGTTAAGCTCGTTACACGGTATGAAGTCCCAAAGACTCGTGAGACTTATGAAGAAGCTTATCCTAAAGCCTTAAAGTACTTCTACGGAGCAGAGCTACCAGCAAAAGTCTTCTTAGACAAATACGCCCTAAGAGACAAAGCCGGACTCTACGCAGAGGCTACACCAACACCTATGCACCATCGCCTAGCGTGGGAGTTCGCTAGGATTGACGCCAACAAGTATGGGTTAGACTTCAATACACAATTAGCTGTGTACGAAGATGCACTACGCAATCTAGAGCGCATTGTCCCACAGGGTTCCCCGATGGCAGCAGTGGGCAACCCGTTCCAAGTGATGAGTGCTAGTAACTGTGTTGTAGTTGACAGCCCACTGGACTCCATGGAAGGCATCTTTCAGACGGGTGAGGAGTTAGCTCAGTTAATGAAGCGTAGGTGTGGTGTTGGGGTAGACATCTCTACACTTAGACCAGAGAACATGTTAGTCAACAACGCAGCTAAGACCACAAGCGGTGCATGGTCTTTTGGTGGCTTTTATTCCTACGTTACGCGAATGGTGTGCCAATCTGGAAGGCGTGGCGCTCTGATGGTTACCATGGATGTGCACCATCCCGACATTGCTAAATTCATAACTATGAAGATGGACAAGACTAAGGTAACTGGTGCCAACGTTAGCGTTCGTTACTCAGACGAGTTCATGCAGGCTGTTGTTGATGATAAAGAGTATGAGCAACGGTGGCCTGTAGACAGTAAGAACCCGAAACTACGTAGGATGGTTAGAGCTAGAGAGGTGTGGGATCTAGCTATACAATGTGCCACAGACTCCGCTGAGCCTGGTGCTATCTTCTGGAACACTATCACAGAGTATTTGCCAGCTAACTCTTATCCTAAGTTTAAGACCATTAGCACGAACCCGTGCAGTGAGATTGCTCTCAGTGCTTACGACGCTTGCCGTTTAATCTCTCTAAACCTCACAGGCTACGTGCTCAACCCATTCCGGGTTGGCTACGCGAAGTCAGCTTCGATGCCAAACGCGTCCTTTGATTGGGACCTGTTCTTAACTGATGTTAGAACTGCCGTCCGTATGTCGGACAACTTGGTTGACCTAGAGCTTGAGTGTATTGAGAGGATCATGGATTCCTGTAATACACCTAGAGAGCGCGGCCTGTGGAAGAAGCTATGGGATGCTGGTCACGATGGTAGGAGGACAGGTCTAGGCACGCACGGGCTAGGAGATATGTTAGCCCAACTAGGTATCAAATATGACTCTGACGAAGCATTAGCATTCATAGACAAGCTTTACTCGGAGTTTAGCCATACCACTTACAATGCTAGTGTGGATCTAGCTGTCGAGCGAGGCCCATTCCCAGACTGGGACTGGGAGATCGAGAAGGACAACAAGTTCATTAAGAGCCTACGTCCAGAAACTCAACAACGTATTCAATGGCACGGAAGACGAAACATAGCGAGCCTCACACAGGCTCCTACAGGCTCTGTGTCACTCTGTAGTAGGACAGGACGCACCTTCAACCGCTTTAGCACGTCAAGTGGTGTAGAGCCTCTCTACGCGATCAGCAGGACCCGTAGGAAGAAGGTCAATGCTAACGACGGTGGGGTCCGTGTTGACCACACAGACGAGCTAGGTGACCATTGGCAGGAGTTTAAGATATTCCACCCTAACGTTCAGAATTACCTGGACACGGTTTCTGATGCTGATAAGAACGACCTACCTGATTTCTTTGTAGAGTCTGACGCGATTGACTGGGAGTTTAGGGTCAAGCTGCAGGGTGTTGAGCAGAAGTACATCGACCACAGCATTAGCTCCACAATCAACCTACCTAGAGGAACGTCTTCTGACGTGGTTAGTGGTATCTACCTAGAGGCTTGGAAGAACAAGCTAAAGGGAATCACTGTTTACGTTGACGGGTCTAGAGATCAGGTTATTAGGAAGTCTAGTGATGTGCAACTTCTTCCTTCTGGTAGACCGGAGGGTGTTGTGCGTATGCAAGCACCTAAGCGGCCTAAGGAGCTTATTTGTGACATTCACCACACCAGTGTTCTTGGAGCTAAGTATATCGCACTAGTAGGGCTTCTAGACGGTGAGCCTTACGAGCTATTCGGGGGATACCCAGGAGCCGTGTCTGTTCCTAAGAAATACCAGACAGGTCGGCTTATTAGAAAGTCTCAAGGAAAGTATCGTCTACACATCGGCAAAAATGGTGACTCAATCATTATTGACGATATTGCGCAGGCACTAGCTACGCCTGAAATGGCCTGGGTTACACGCTTGGTGTCTGCCGCGTTGCGTCATGGAACTCCAATAGACTTCTTAGTAGAGCAGCTAGGAAAAACTGGAAACATCTCCGATTTCAATAAAGTAATGTCCAGAGTTCTCAAGAAGTATATCAAGGATGGACAGAAGGTTCGCTCATCGCTAAAATGCCTTGAGTGTGGTAGCCCCAACCTCATATGGCAAGAGTGTCTCATATGCGATGACTGTGGGCACACTAAATGTGGGTAGGAATAAATGCAGAAGTGGGGTTACTTACTAGAGTCTGATAAAGATAGTAGGTTGCTGTACCAGAAATGGCAGCAGTCACAAAGTTCTGCGGATCAGCAAGCTTGGTTACGCTACGAGCGCCGGTCAGGCCAAGACGTTGCTACAGTCTTAAAGGACAATGCTCCACCCATTAGAGATGTGGAAGATGTCAAAGATGAGGTTACTGAAGGGGCTGCTAGAGGTTTGTTCCTCTTTGCGTGGGCGGATAGAGAAGAGCAACATGGCACTAATCTTGGAGGTGGTGAAATAGATGACATGGCACCTGCTACACCTAGGAGGGCAACACGATCTGGTGCTGCGCTGATTAAGAGTATAGAGCGGTTAAACAGACTAAGCATTAACCAGCTTTACTGGGTAGCCCAGAACATGCCTGGGAGACACCACAGGCATCCAGAACCTGAACTCTTTGGCCACTACCTAGCTGCAGAGGCACTAGGGCATGGTGTTGCTTGGAGTGACAACCACCCAGACCCAGATATAAAGCTACCACACTGGGACTTTCAATATGAGTAAATGGGAGCACCTACTAGAACTTAGGCCAACACTCAGAGAGGAGTTGCTAACAGAGTCGTCTGGACTAGACATACAGCATGCTCTAGAAATGGCTATTAAAGCTGGTAAATTAAGACCTAAACAGCACCACAAAAAACCTAACATAAATAATGTTAGAATATCTAGTAGTATGGTTCAGGTAATAATAGCAGGAGACATTGTTGTAACTGAGATGAGTGAGCTTCTTAAAAGACTTTACGGACTTGTGTTCGTTAGCTCTGCACCAGGGTTAAGGAGCCCGTCGCTCACTTTCTACAAGTACAGGAAGGGGAATGTCCCAGAGGTCCCAGCAGTTGAGCGGCGCCGAAGAAGCTTGGCCCCCGCACCTCTTACCCCTAAGGATAAAGCGGCAGCGGCTGCTTACAATAGGCGTAAGAGAGCCACGTGAAAGATTGGCCAAAGATGCAATTCAGGTTCTACGGAATCTCTAAATGGACTGGTGAGCTTGAAGGCGATGCTACAGCAACCCAAGACATTGATCTGTGGGCGAAGTCTAGGGGCGTAGACACTAGCGGTCTAAACCCGTTCGGAGAGCGCCCTACTCCTCAGTACATCGAGCAGAGTTTTCCACAGTCTCCAACCTATTTACCTCAAGAAAAAGTCGATACGTTCTTCTCCTAATGTCAGAGGTCTATGTTAAACTACGTAGACCTACAAGGAGTAGCAACGTGAAGTACGATTTCATAATTAGTAAGGTGTGCGGTCGGTGGAAGTGGAAGCTGGTCCACCAAAATGGAACTGTTTTAGCACAGTCCGCTATTGACTATACCCGAGAGAGTGACGCTAGGCGTGCTTTTTACAGGGCAGCAGATGGAATGATGTCGTTCATCCCACAGACAACTGCGTAGTGATGCAAATTAGATTAGACTGCATTCACAGGGGCACAGACACGCTCCGTGTGGTAGCTTGCACGGGCTGAGGCAACAGCAAAATTAAGGCAAAGGTCTTTGCCTGTGACATACACGGTGAGTGCGCCATCGTGTGGAGAAAACATCTCGGTGTAAAAGCGTGCTCCATTTGCCGAGACTACAAGAAACCCCCTGAACAAGGGAAAGATGAAGAAACTGATGACAAAGAAGAATAACACTTACATCGCGATGGTCATTGACCGATCCGGTTCAATGGATAGTATCCGAACTCCTACTATTGAAGGTCTAAACACTTTCATTAGGCAGCAGAAGGAGGACCCTGACGGAACTAGGCTAACCTACGCACAGTTCGATGATGTATATGAGGTCGTTCACGATAACGTTCCTATTAGTGAGATGCCTATCTTAGGCCACAAGGATTTTGTCCCTCGTGGAATGACGGCTCTTATGGACGCTATTGGCCAAACCATTAACCGTGTCTCAACCCACATTGCGACACAGCTTACGGTTGACCAACCAAACAAGGTAATTATCGTAATTGTCACTGACGGTCACGAGAACTCTAGCACTAAGTTCAACAAGTCTTCCATCCATGAGCTAATCACAGATAAGCAAACGCACCATGACTGGCAGTTTATCTTCCTAGCTGCTAACCAAAACGCTATCACTACAGGCAGGTCTTACGGTGTAGCCGCTGGTGGCTCGATGAACTACAGCGCGGGAACCATTGGTGTTAGGAAGGTATTCACGGCTGCTGCTGGGCAATCTAGGAACTACGCTGCCGGTCTGACATCAAAGGTGGACTTCACTCCACAAGAGCGCTACTGTTCAACAGCCGATAGCAGCAGTGCCCAAGAGGCTGCACTACAGCAGTATGCTGACGCCAACGGGCTATCCTTAGCAGATGTGCAGAAGCAAGTTTCTCAACAACAGACTGGACAGAAGACCTAGGCTGCCGTATAGTCTAGGCACATGGGAGAGAGGGCTCAGGCAGATGTTGAATTACCTGGGCTCTCTCGCCCACCAACCAAGGGGGCGAATTAGAATCGACTGTCTAGAAGAATTACAAGTTGCGTGTCGAGGTTGATCGGATGGCCTCGTAAAAAGCCGATTAAAAACGTTATTTGTCAACACAACTAACACCCCAGAGTGGCTAGCAGATGCTAACATTGACGCCTTCATGGCTGAGATCGACGCACCTGTTGCCGTCCTAGCTTAAGCTAGACTCTCCCTGCACACTTCCTCGCCCATAGGGGCTGTGTAGGGCAATAAGATGGGCTAAGCTCAAATCAGTGGTCCGCTGGTGAGAGACTAAAACCTAACGGACTGGCTAACTAAGGAGCGATGCTCACTGTGGCCTGGTTAGTAAGATTCAGCACTGAGACACACACGTAGACGCTTGTGAGGAAGATGGACAACACCTGGGTGCAACTCCCAGCGTCTCCAAAGTAATTGAGCTATTTAAGGGTTAAACCTTCAGTTGAAACGTAGCTAAATTGCTGAGCTAGCCTCTGGACATAAAGTTCAGAGGCTAGTTCCTTGTACAGTGGTCCCAAAATTCTAAGCAGTTACATCACGTAAGGAGTTACTCTTCGCCTGGAGGCTTTCTCTCACTACGTACCTGCTTAGCACGGTGGTAGATCTCTGTCCTCCATTTGTCTTCAATTGCTTTGATGGCGTCTTCTACACTCATACGCTTGTCAACTAAGTAGTGCCTGAGTTTGTCTATTGATAGATCAGTGTCCATCGCAATGCGATCTAATGTGCTATCCAACCCTTTCCATCTAAAGACCTGTTTACCTCTCATGTTCTTACGGATGGGAGTCTTCTCAGACTTACGGACAGGCTTAAGCTCACGAATAGGCTTAGATGTCCATACTTCAGGCTTTAGTGGGATCCTAGGACGTAGCTTCTTTGTTTCGTCTGTGTAGTCTGGGTCTACCTTACCAGATGTGCAGTTACACTTAGGGTAGTTCCTGGGAGGTCTCCCAACAACTTTCAATTTCTCAGGAGACGGTGGAAGGCAGTGCACTTTGTTAACGCACCATCCATACTTTCTACCACGGACTAGGCAGGAGTCACAGCGGGGGTTTGGTCCATATCGTTTACCTGCCTTGGTATAAGCATCGTCACTTAAGCCACATGATGCGCACACTCTTCCCTTCACTTCCCTAGACCGTGCCCGGAGATCAGTAGCTCTAGCCTTCCCAACATCTGGGTCACTGAAGCGTTCTCTCCGAGCCTCTCGGTGCTGTCTCTTCAGAGTGTCTTTCTTATCTTGTGGTAATTTTGCCATCCTCTCTCTTTTGTTCTTGTTGATTGGCCTTCTGTCTTTACTTCTTTGGTAAGCACGGTTCCTTTCCAGGTAAGCTGCGTAAGCTTCTGGGTCTGCGTGTATCGCAGCCCTCTTACGTCTCACTCTCTCCGTATCCTTGGCTCTCTTTGCATCTGCTGCGTCATCCTCAACCAGAGCCTGTACAACGCTGCTCACGCTGTCCCCTGAGAGGATTGACCGGATACTCGCGTGTAGCTGCTTCATGCTCTTAGAGTAGCTCGCTGGCCCTCTAACGGCCAGATGCTGTTCAAGTCCTATGTCCTTGTGCTTAAAGGCTTTGAGAAAATCGACATGCTCAAGGAGAAAAGGATTGCGAGACCAGGCGCTATTGCGTATAACGGGGGCACAAGCGCCGCGCAGTGGAGAAGTCAGGTATCTCGTTGGACTCATAATCCAAAGGTCAGCGGTTCAAATCCGTTCTGCGCTAAGTGACAGTCGATAGTAGTTTGTGAGTCTTAACAGACGACAGCTACCCAAACTGTCTGCCCTTTAACAATTTGGCGACCCAATGCGGGTGCGATGGTGGTTACACTTACTTCGGTAAGTCCAGCCAGCCATACCTATCTGTTCAAGACAGATGCCCGTAATAGCACTGAATGCTAAGTGTGATTACATCTATTGAAAAAGACGGTAGCCTTATAAACTGGTTCACCACATTCACATTACCTTTTTGTCAGTGCCCAAACCAACACATCGGATGCCGGTGGGATTACATTATCAACAATCAATATCATCTCACTAATACCTTTTGCCGATGTACTAAATAAGCTGGTGTATAGTTAAGGTTCTACCTCCCCCCCCCAAGGAACCTAAACTCCAAGTCTCACTTGGCACCAGCCCTGCGGACTTAGTGTAGCAGTAACACAAAACTCTTCCAAAGTTTTATCACGGGTGCAATTCCCGTAGTCCGCTTATGGGTGCAATAGTTAATTTGAGTCACGGTCTAGGACCGGATTTGGTTCCAACCCAGATCTAGCGGAGCGCGATACTTCGGTGGCTCGTTGGTCGAATGCAAGACGGGAATACATCACTCATAATGATCTAGTGGAGGTGCAAATCCTCCTCCAGTGGCTTAGGCTACTGGGTAGTGTAATAGCAGCACAGTACATACTCTCGTCACTCCCTTGTCGATCACTAAACACTCGCGCGAAGAAATAACGGTGTTAGGAAACAGTTTAGTTAAACGATCTAGAATGTTCCTTTGTAAATCCCGTCGCGATCCAATTCGCAGCTTCTGCAGGACGGTTAGCAAGCCACGCCGATAGGTAGGCTCCTGCAGAGGGAAAGAGCAGCTTAAGCAAAAGCTAACCAGTTGGGTGATGACGAAACGACAACCAGCCAACCTTCAAACGTTAGCTGGCACGAAGCGAAAGTCACCCAACACCTGCCTCATTGGTGAACTAGAATCATCCTACACTGTCTATGTAGAGTAAGGGGAGCGTAACCCCTATGAGGCGACAAAGACTGAATGCTGTTACAGACTACATTGACGGTCCTAAGTGATCTTGTTTTGTGGAACAAGTGAAGCAGTGCAAACTGTGGCCGTAACTACACACGTAGCTTAAGGTGTTTCTCTCCTTTCTACTTAAAGCTACAAAAGTCTATAACTGACTTTGTCAGTCACAAATCACTTAAACGCAGACTCTGGCAAGCACGCTTCTTCGGGAGTAACCAAGCCTAGGTGTTTATCTATTCTGACACGTCTGCTGACCGGAATAGGCTCGATGCGGGAGTTCGATCAGAGGGGTGTCACCCAAAGAACCGCTGAAATGGCAATTGCTAATGACTCAGATAGTTTCTACTAACCCTACGGGGTTGGTCATGTTGTAAATACATGAAAGGTTATTTGATGAGACAGCGGCAATTCGGTCCTAAAGGCTAATTACCTTTAGGGTCATTTGGGATTCGTAAGTATTAACATTAAGTTAATACTTACGAATGCTTACTCACTGACTCATACAGTCCGGTGGACACTATCCATGATAGAATACAATCCCGTCATTGAGACAACGGTAAGCACCCCAATAAACCATGGATTGAATGCGCTAAGTGATTACATTAATAATGTGATTGCCCACAGATGCTGTAGCTTCATTGCTATCAAAGAATGTGGGCTTAGCCAGTGAATAGTGGAATAGCCATGCTAACCCACTGGTGAAACTTGTAACTTGGCAGATTGTTAGAATGGCGGCTTATACCCGTATCAAGTCTAGCTCTTAGTCTCTCAGCAACTTTGTCAATCCGTTTTTGATTACCAGGAGGACTAGGTCACTCGACGCTCTGCAAAAGCGTAGAGCCCGGAGCATTACCGGGGGTAATCTTTCAGATGTTGGGTCAATCTATCCCAACCGAAGTGCCAATTGACGCTAAGTAGTTACTTTTAAGTGCTAGAAAGTGATGGGAGTTAGGGCTGCTGCAGGTAGCTAACGGATCTTTCAATGCAATTGGTGGTGTGAATAAAGGCATCATGTTTCCCTTAACTGAGGGTTAAGTGATGTGAAGAACACTTCGGCTCAACGATATCTGAAGAAGGGTGAGGGTCAACTAGTCCACCCAGAGTGCCTGTCTAGTAAATACTAAATCAATAGCCTAGGCTGCAGCAGTTACGGCTGATGATTATCAATTATTTATTATTAAATATAGATCTCATAGACAGGTGGTGAGATTAACAGGTGGTAAGTAATTCAGCTATGCTTCTCCCGAAGTGGATCTGAAGAACACCGTTAAAGTCCAACGAAGGCAAGCTCTTAGGCTAAGCACTTATTTCTCGTTTGTGCGACGAACCGATATCCTTGCTGGCGAACAGGACAACTGGAAACTCTGGACCCACGTTCACCACTTTAGGCCGGTAGCCAAGTAGTCAAGGCAGCACTCTTATATGGTGAAGATCGTTGGTGCAAATCCAACTCGGCCCATCCGGTTTGATCCACCGAAAGGCAGCAACGGATCACTTTTGGCTTTGTGGCGAAATTGGTATCCGCGCTAGACTTAGAATCTAGTGTCCTTACGGACGTGCAGGTTCGACTCCTGTCAAAGCTATATGTTTTTGTGCTTCGGCGTTACTGGGACTAAGGCGAACTCTGGGAAAGTGAAAAGGATACCAGATGCAAAGCTAGCTGTAGGTAACAATAGACCGTTTGTGTTTAAGTGTTGTAGTTACCGCAAGAGACTACAACGAAGCTATCGGGAAAAGATGTCTGCAAAGACCCGGAGCTTACAAACTGACAATCTCACAAAGACAGAACTTGCTTTTGTTGCTTTCTAGCACTACTTCTAGTGTTAGTCGCCTATTCAAGGCACCGATTACGTGTAAACAAACGACCGTAAACGATACGATACGATTTCTGGAAATTCTATGACTGCTGGGACTACTAACCCAATTGATGAACTGTTTGACAAGATGCGAGCTAGTATTGATGTTATCATTGATAGCACACAGCGTGACTACCACAAGCTCCTAAGGGAACGGATGGCACGAGACAAAGCTCTTGATGAAAAAGAAGAAGACTTCACTGTAGACGAGCTAAAGTTTGCCAAGGCTGCTCAAGTCCTTAGGCAGGCTACTGAGGAGCCAGGACCCACAGGCTTCTTCAGCAGGCTCCGCAGAGACCCCTCTGTGTTGATCGAAAGAGCCTACAACAGGATGTCTGCTATCGAAGTCATCTACGCAACAGCTTGGGCACAAGAGCGCAACTACTCCAAGCGCTATATCCTGAGCCAAATTGCTAAGCTTTACGCTGCCCATGAGCGTGACGTAGCTTAAAATACGTGTTGCTTAAGGTGCGCTGTCTTCGGACATAAGTCGTATGTAGTCCTTCTTAGGGTTAGAGCCCCAGAGCAACTCCTGGCCTATTAGATTATGTAGTAGATCGTAAGCTTCTCAAGCTTAAGAACCGAGTGCAAGTCTCGGATAGGCTATAACCGGGTGAATACGAAACTGAATGAAAAAGCAGGTAGGTGAGATACCTACCATCCGGTCCAAATTTAAATAAGAGTGAACCCTTTTCAGGACGGGGTAAGCCGCTTGCCGAGGAGGTAAGCAGACAGGTCCTGGTTTAGTCCCTATCGTCTAGTCTGGTTAGGATGTCAGTTTTTCACACTGAAGACGCCGGTCCAAATCCGGCTAGGGACATAACAGGAATGCTGAAGAGAATACATCAAGCTCCAACACTCGCTTGCTTAGCATAATTGGCAAATGCGCCTGCTGTTAAAGGTAGGAGATGAGGGTTCAAATCCCCAGTAAACTACTCTCTTTATTTCTTTGTCCTGTTTCTTACACTATGGGCGTGTGGTGGAATTGGTATACACGAAAGATTTAAGTCCTTTTAGGGAAACCTATGCAGGTTCGACTCCTGTCACGCCTATCTTTTCGGTCCTCTGATGGAATGCAGACATGCACCCTTCAAAAGGGTGTGCCTTCGGGCGTCCCGGTGCAAGACCGGGGAGGACTATTGTGGCGAATGCGGATAAGATTACATCCACACTCTGGGGGTTACAGGTGCAAGTCCTGTTGTCTGATGTAAATTAGGTATAGCTCAATGTAGAGCACCAGATAAAAAACTCTTATCGACTCTTGTCGTCACGTCTTATACAATAGGTTCATGGGTAACAAGAAACCAAACCTAGACCTTCTTCAACAACTTAGGGATAACCCTAGGGACATTAGGAACTGGCAACTAGCCTGGTCCGCTGGGGTAAGGTGCAGTAGGTTCCTATTCGTAAGGAACAATGAGAATTCTAAATGGCATAGGGTGGAGCTAGTTCAAGCTCCTAACTGTATCATTTGGGTCTGTTACGACCGTGCAGGTTCGTCAACTTTACCTGATGAGTATTGCTGGTCGTTTGACCCCACAACAACAACTTTCCCTCCATTCCAATTGGATACGGTAGGAGAGGTAAGGTACGGAAAGACTAAGCAGGACTTCCAGAATCCTTAACAAATTGTGCAGCGGAGGAGAGGTTCCAGCCAAGTTTCATAAGCTTGTGTGTTCGTGGGTTCGATTCCCACCCCTGCTATACTCTGACACGCTAACTAGGACTCCTGGGGTCAGAGCCAATGGTTCTAGTTAGCACAAGCCGGTGAAGCTGAAGTAGATACGCGCGTCCTTCATACGGACGAGGTAGCCAGTGCGAGTCTGGCCATCGGTATACAAGTAGCGTGAGCACACGTTGACTGCTGACAGAGCATATGGTCTGGTGTAAGCCCTGCTCCTAGTATTAGTCAAGTTACGGAATTGTAACAACAACGAACCTAGGTGTATTCTTACCGAGGCATAACTGATGTTGCATGGACCCTACCTTGGTAGGACAATCCCCTGTGTGTAACACGCTGCTTACTTGGGACTGTAGTAGAAAAGTTTATCACGCTACTCTGATACAGTAGAAAAGAAGGAGCGTTACCTTCCAGTCCTATGTTCAAATGTCCCGGCTAGTGTTGCCCACATGCGGGTATGGCGTAGTAGTAACGCGAGAGCTTGCCAAGCTCTAGTCCTGGGTGCGATTCCCAGTATCCGCTTTCTTAATCAATGTCCTAACGGACCTCTTGACCAAAGAGGGTTTACGAAGACCCTAACTTCGTAGAGTGAGATAGCTACTTTGAAAGCTAACAGTGAGGGGGGCCACTATAACGCCACCAGCGATGATAACTGCTATAATGTTACCCGTGGCTGATACGTAGCAGCGTTTCCCGAGTACCGAAAACTCAGTGGCGTAAATCAGGATGTAAAACGTAAATTACTCTTGGGTAGCTGATCCACCTAATGGATTAGAATTTAGGGATGCGGGTTTTTAGCCGGTCCCTTCTTTGCCCTCATAGCAAGGCTAGGGGACCTCTTGTAAGGGTCCATCGCGTGGGAGCGTTACCCCGTGAGGGCTTCGCGAACGGGTGCCTGAACCGTTTCATTCAGGCTGGTTGCCAACTCGACATCTAAGTTGGAAGAATGGGTAGTCTAGAAGTTGCAACTCTACTAGACTACCTCACTTGCTCACAAAGCATAATTAGTGATGCGTCACATTCGTACTGTGGAAATCCGGGTGCAACTCCTGGTGTGAGCTTCTTCGAAGAGTGGTGTTTTGTCAGTTAGACCACAAGGGCAAGAAGGCCATAAGCCGGATCTGAACTTAGAAACAAGACTGACGCACGGAACGTGAATCCCTTTTAGACGGGGCGCTACCTTGTGGTGATTCAAAACTTGGATGGAGTGCGAACCTCCCACGTTCCTTTCTACGAATGAATGAAGGATTACATTGTA
>Ga0210003_1002546_pt1 | contig 15286 bp, 11 predicted proteins | sample LantaG_FD_182804 | JGI IMG/M metagenome (GOLD analysis project Ga0210003, IMG submission 182804) | Deep subsurface microbial communities from Baltic Sea to uncover new lineages of life (NeLLi) - Landsort_02402 metaG (SPAdes) (version 2) | ecosystem: Environmental > Aquatic > Marine > Oceanic >... | reverse complement strand
CGGGCGTAAACTTCTTTCTCATCTGACCTGCTCCTTTCACCACCATTTTACCAGATTCCTAACTTAAAATCTGGATCTGTTTCCGGGGGGCAGGTCACCGGCGTCCGGTTCAATCGCCTTCACCGGGATTCGCTGGTCGGACCAATCCCAGAACCAGTAGCCGTGCAATATCAAGCCCGGTTCATCCGCCCATCGCCGCAAGCGTTCCGGTGTGACGTCAGTCGTTCGGAAACGTCCGACATGACTGCCGTGTGTTCCTCGAATATGATGTCCATCATCCACAGACAACTCTGCAATATGCAGATATCCCTCGTTGGGGTATCGCGCAAGCGTCATAGGCTCGTTGCGAAAGAACAGCTCGACACCGGGGTCGGATGTCTGTCCTTTTTGACCGTAGGGTGTTTCGCCGAAATCGGTAATACCGTGAGCGCGCAGGTCGGCTCGCAGGACCTTACGGCGGGCGTCCGCAGGTAGACGCTTCAGTGTATCGGCATCGTCAACCGGCTGCCAATCTGCAATGCATACTCCGCCTGAAAGTATGACTGTTTCGGCTTCTGCGGCCAGATACGTGACCGGTGCCTCAGCCGTTCCGCTGTCTTCGGCGCTGAACGTAATCGGCTCGCGAAGCAGGTATTCGCCACCGCACACAATGACCTTAACTCCGCCGGCGGGCAAACCGGTAGATGCTTTCAGCGTCCGGATTGCATCTCGCGCCTGTAGAACACTGGCAAATGGACCGTCTGTATTCTCAGAATTCGGTGATTGATACGCCCCGCTCCATGCATCGTTCCCATTCGGCGAAACATAGAAAGTTTTCATAGCATCATCCTTTGGTTGCTGCAGTTGTAGCCTTGCCGTACATCCTGTCGCGGTTGTCTTGCTTTCAGCTATGAGTCAAAAGCAACTCATAAGCGGAAAACGCAGTTGAAACGATATTATAGCTCATCGAACACCAGATACAAGTCAGTTTCATGCGGCGGTTTTCTTACAGAACGTGAACTACAATATACTTTACGCATAGAGCGTCGATGGCTGGTGCTCAAATCGGAGCAACAGGCGATCTCTTCACTTGGCGAAACATGAGAAAAACGAACTGAAATTCGCGGGCAGTTTGCTCTTTTAACTGGCTGTCGAATCGTTATAATGTTGGGAAGTCACCTGCTGAATGTATGCTGATTACGAGGATCCGTCGAAACCGGAAGAAGGCTGAACCTGCTGATGTCGTCGATGCCATTGACGCAATGCTTTGACAGAGAGTTCAGCATTACGAGCGCCGGAAGGAGTCAGAATGCACGTATATCCGAAAGAAAGTGACAAGTATCTGATCAATCCGGGAAAGGGATGGATAATTTACAGGTCGTTCGCCCACGCAAGCGACGCGGCATGGGAAAAGGCGTCCGTAGGATATGCGCGGTTCAACTGGAGAGATATCCATACGGCTGACAATACGTTCAACTGGCAACCTGTTGATAGCATGATTGATGACTGCCAGAAGAGAGGTAAACGCTTCGCCTTCGGAATTATGCCAGTTTGTGTAAACTCCAAAGCCAACTGGGTTGAAATGCCCGATTGGGTTATAGACGCCGGTGCCGAGTGGTATCCGGCGGCAGCGGCACCGGAATGCAAGGTGCCAGTGTGGGATGATCCGCTCTTCATTGCCAAAATGGAACAATTGGTTTCGGCGTTAGCGGAGCGGTACAACGGGAATGCCAATATCGAGTTCATCGACTGCCGCACGTATGGAAATTGGGGAGAATGGCATATCGGGCAGCTTGGCGGAAAGGATCCAGGCAATTCCGTCAAGCGAACATTCATCGAACAATGGGCAGTTTTCGACGAGACCCACATCATCGTTCCAATCTCAGGCGGAACAGGAATGGAGCCGGGGGAATACGGGCTTTATGCCCGGGATAAGCCCGGGTTCGGGGCAAGGGAAGACTCTTCTGAGCACCCACCCAGATGGGAGACATGCCTCCCCTTCCTCGATTATGGTCCGGCGGTTGCCGAATGGTCTTTCCCCTATGGGAAAATCAAATACGGTCAGGGATGGACTGGCGAGGAATGGCAGGACGAGAGGCTTCCAGGACAAATACTGGGCTCGCGGTACAGCTATCAGCCTCTGGGGGAATGGAATAGCCCCAACCATAGTGACGCCGATTTGTTCCTATCCGAAAAAGGACACTTGGTCGAGAAATGGCAGAACCGAATGGGCTATTGGTTCAGAATGACTGAGGCATCCTATCCGGGGGATCTGGCAAACGGAACCACCGGCACAACATCCTTCGCCATCCGCAATGACGGCGTGACGCCAATCTACCTGAAAGGCAATACTGGCGTTGTCAAAGCGGCCCTCATGGACGCCGACAAAAACGTGCTCGACGTAGACACCCTGAAGGGTATCACCCCCTTCGACTGGAAACCCGGACAGACGGTGACCAGCATGGCGAAAGTATCATTTCCGCGTCACGATCAAGCGGCCAAGATCGCTCTCGGCGTATTCTCACGTGAAGGCGTCGCGCGTCCGGACATCAAGCTGGGAATTGAACACGGAACTGAACAGAACTGGTATGTGCTCTCGGACATGCCGAGCAACGGAAGTGTCATATAGAGAAAGGCACACTCGCATGATCGACTTCAGCAACCGCCACCTGTTCACCCCCTTCACGCACCCGGAGTCTGGCGTCACGTTCCACATCCTGACGCACAAGGTAAACTGCGTATCGGGAAAGTATCGAACCTTGCCGGTCCGGGAATCCACCACGCCGAGCGCGCGGGCGAGCGACGGCGGAAACGCGCAGTTTTGTGTTTGCTGGAGGTTGCATGGATAGGCTGAAATCTCTTCACGATATCCGCAGTCGCGATCCCTTTGTTCTTCCGGTCGCAGAGACGAACACGTATTATCTCTATGCAGCGGCTGACTTGAATGCCGCCGACGGCCAAACGCTGGGCTTCGATTGCTTCCGTAGTCGTGACTTGGAATATTGGGAAGGTCCTCTGCCGGTGTTCCGTCCCGCAGAGGACTTCTGGGCAACAATGAACTATTGAGCCTGTTGCACAAATAATTGCTCTTTTCGATTTTCACTTTGTGACACACCAGGAAAACGATAAACAGCAATTGCATCCTATGCTTGAGCAGACAGAATCGAACCGTAAAGCAGCAGGAATCGAGGAAGAAACCGGTGTGGCTTTGGCAGATGCCGGATACTGCAGTGATGCCAATTTCACAAAGACACCGGCAGGTGATGTTGAGTTATTGGTGGCGACACAGAAAGACCATAAGCAGCGAAAGGCGATGCCGACAGAACAGTCGCCGCAAGAGGGATTACCGGATGGCTTATCACCGACGGAGTTGATGGAGCGAAAACTCTTGACCGAGCGTGGGCGCGAATTGTATAGGATTCGAGGGCAGACAGTCGAGCCGGTGTTCGGACAGATAAAGGATGTTCGCGGCTTCGAGAGGTTTATGCGCCGGGGCATCGAGGCTTGCCGTAGCGAGTGGTCGCTTATATGTGCGACACATAACCTTCTCAAGTTGTGGCGAAGCGGCAGGGCACACTGGAATTGAGAAAAACGCGGTTTTGGTGTGTTCTCAGGCGGGATTTTGCTTGAATTAGCGCAATCATACGATTACGATATGACAAAGTTGGTAAAGGCTGTATTGGAAACAGAGAATTGAGCCTTCTGCTCCAGACAGCCATCGGATTCAGTGGTTGGATCCGAGAAACATTGTGCAACAGGCTCTATTGGGCGCCAGAAGTGCATCGCTACCGGGGCCGCTACTACCTGTTCGCCACCTTCAAGTCGCCGCGGCACTACCGCGGCACCCAGATTCTTGTGGCGGATGTACCCGAGGGACCATTCGTGCCGCTCACGGATGGGCCGGTCACGCCGGCGGATTGGGAGTGCCTCGACGGCACCCTGTTTATCGATGATGCCGGTGCGCCCTGGATCGTCTTCTGTCAGGAGTGGGTGCAGGTTCATAACGGTAGCATGTGGGCGCTGCCGCTGACCGCAAACTTGACGGCCGCCGCCGGACGCCCGGTCTTCCTTTTCAATGCGCGAGGCCCCTTGGAAGAACGATGCACCGTGGCCAGAAAACGATCCCCAATACCGCTTCCCCAATTACATAACGGACGGGCCGTTTCTGTACCGGACCAGGGAACGTGTTTTGCTCATGCTCTGGTCAAGCGTTGGCAAGAACGGTTACACTGTGGGCGTCGCCCGCTCGGGGAGCGGTCGAATCGAAGGGCCCTGGCGCCAGGATCGCGAGCCGCTATACGACCGTGATGGCGGCCACGCCATGATCTTCCGGACCTTCGATAACCGCCTGATGATGGCGCTTCATCAGCCTAACACGCGCCCCGAAGAGCGGGCGCGGCTCTTAATGCTCGAAGATAGCGGGCACAGCCTGGAGGTTCTTGAATGAAGTTATTAGACATACTGCGACCGGCGTGCAGCAGACCGGTCCGGTTACTGCAATGTCTATACAGTGTCGCTGGTAGCGTTCGATTCGTTGCCGCTGGCAGATCCTCAACGCAATAGGAGCTGACAATCTCTTGAAACACAAACCATCTCACTACGACGTGGCGGCCTACATCTGGCCTTCTTACACAGGAGACGAGCCGCGCACGCGAATGTTCTGGCCGGAAGGCAACGGCGAATGGGAAACTGTCCGCAAAGCGACCGCCAAGTTCAGCGGTCACACATGGCCCCGCCGGCCGGTGTGGGGCTACTGCAACGAGGCAGACCCCCGAGTCATGGAGATGCAGATTGACGCCGCCGCCGACCACGGCGTCAACGTCTTCATCTACGACTGGTACTGGTACGACGGCCGGCCGTTCCTGGAGCAGTGTCTCAACAACGGTTACCTCAAGGCACGCAACAACGATCGCGTCAGATTCTACCTGATGTGGGCCAATCATGATGTCACTCACGGTTGGGATAAACGTATTGCTCACATCGAGGATAACGTCATCTGGCGCGGCGCGGTAGATCGACAGGAATTCGAACGCATTGCTCGTCGGCTGATAAGAAAGTATTTCACGCATCCCTCTTACTACACCATCGGCAGCAAACCTGTTTTCATGATCTACGACCTCAGCAAGCTGGTGGCAGGACTCGGCGGACTGGACGAGACTGCGGATGCCCTGGCCTGGTTTCGCGCCGAGGCCGTCGCTGCTGGCCTGCCGGGGCTGCACCTGCAGCTTACGAGCTGGGGCGCAGACAACCTTAATCTCAGTGGATTCGATGCCGACACCATACCCGCGGCAAGTGAGGTTATCCGGCAACTTGGCTTCGATAGCCAGAGTCATTATCAGTTCGTTCACTTCACAAACATCGACCGCGACTATGCTGATATCCTGCCGGATGTGCTCAAGGAATGGACGCTGATGGAAAAGGCGTACGACATCCCCTACTTCCCGCACGTTTCGGTCGGCTGGGACAACAATCCGCGCTTCGAGACTTTCCGGCCGGGCATTGTCAAAAACAATACTCCAGCACAGTTCCAGCATGCCCTTGAGCTGGCTCAGAACTACGCCGACCGCCATCCGAACCAACCGCCGCTTATCACCATCAACAGTTGGAACGAATGGACCGAGACCAGCTATCTCCAGCCTGACGATCTCCACGGCTACGGATACCTCCAGGCGGTGAGAGAGGTGTTTGGGCACCCTGCGGCGGCGACCAATCCGCAAGCTGTCAGCGCCAACGAGCTGACGGTCGCGGGTGTGGAGTCCCTCGATAAAGTCCCAACCGAACGCCCCTCGGTGGGCGCCATCCGCTGGGATGCATGGACCGGCGGCGAGGTGACCCGGCAGGTGGAGAAGACGCTGGGGCCGCTAAAGTACCAGGCAAGGCTGCCCTGGTTCGCACAGGTCAATGGGGATCGGGATGTGCACATCGACGGTGGCAACCAGGAGACCATGGATCAGGAAATCGATTTTGCCGCCTGCGCCGGCCTCGATTACTGGGCCTTCCTGCTCTACCCCGAGGGCAGTTCCATGAGCGACTCGCTACGCCTCTACCTCGATAGTGCGAAGCGGCGCCACATCAACTTCTGCCTGATTCTTGGCCCCTTCGGTGTTCCCGACACGCAGTGGCCGCGCGAACGCGACCGCGCGCTGGCGTTGCTACGGGAACCCGGCTACCAGACAGTCTGCGGCGGACGCCCCCTGGTGTATGCCTTCGAGATGAAATATCAAGGCGCCTTTCCCGAAGCACGCTTCGCCGAGTTCCGGCAGGCCGCGAAACAGGAAAGTCTCGACCCTTATTACGTGTACATGGGATGGAACCCGAAAACCGATTTCGCGATGGCTGCGCCCTGGGGATTCGATGCGGTCTCGCATTACGCCTACGGCAGCTCGGATGCCGAGTTCTCACAATTAGTGCGGAGGATCGAGACGGATTACTGGGCGGCCGCCCTTGCCGCACAGGTTCCGTATATCCCGCTTGTGACGACTGGATGGGACAAGCACCCGCGCCGGGATAATCCCGTGTCATGGGAACGCGATCACGACTATCATGAGCAGACGGTCTTTCCCGGCACCGCCACGCCGGACGAGATCGCCCGGCATCTCGGAGATGCGTGCGTGTTCGTTCGGCAACATCCGACGCTCTGTCCGGCCAATACGGTCATCCTCTACGCCTGGAACGAACATGACGAAGGCGGGTGGATATGTCCGACTTGGACGCCCGAAGGCATGCCCGATTCCCGGCGACTGAGCGCCATTGCCACCATTCTGCGCGGTGAGACCCCGCGCGCTTTCCGTGCAGCCCCTAACCAATAAGGAGAAAATGCCATGACAGCGAAACCCGCGAATCCGCTGCCGCGCTGGCGCGGCTTCAACCTGCTGGAGAAATTCTCGGCCCATGCCCCATCGAAGTCGGCACCCAACAGCAACGTCAACGCGCCGTTCCGCGAGGCGGACTTCCAGTGGATTTCCGGCTGGGGCTTCGACTTCGTGCGGCTGCCGATGTCGTACTGCTGCTGGTCCGGCCCGGATCGCTGGCGGGAACTGGACGAGGCGGTGCTGGCGTACATCGACCAGGCCATCGAGTTCGGACGGCGTTACGGGATCCACGTCTGCCTGAACTTCCACCGGGCACCCGGCTACTGTGTCAATCCGCCGCCCGAGCCGTTCAACCTGTGGAAGGATCAGGAGGCGCAAGACGCCTTCTGCCATCACTGGGAAACCTTTGCCCGGCGCTATCGGGGAATCGCTTCAGACCGGATCTGCTTCGACCTGGTCAACGAACCGCACATTCCGGACGATGCCAAGATGAGCCGGCAGGACCACGAGCGCGTCATCCGACGCGTGGTCGCCACGATCCGGGCTGTCGACGCGGAGCGCCTGATCATTGCCGACGGGCTCGGCTGCGGCACCATCACCTGCCCGGAGCTCGCTGATCTCGACCTTGCCCAGAGCTGCCGGGCCTACGCCCCCTTCGGTGTCAGCCACTACCAGGCGCCCTGGGCTACCTGGCTCGACTGGGCGGACGTGCCGCCGCCGGCCTGGCCCGGCGGCTGGGAGCATGGCACGGTCTGGATGCGCGAGACACTCGAGGCGTTCTACCAGCCGTGGCGGGACTTGATCGCCCAGGGGGTTGGCGTCCACTGCGGCGAGGGCGGCGCCTACAACCGGACGCCACACGACGTCTTCCTGGCATGGTTCCGGGACGTGCTCGACATCCTGCGCGACAGCGGCATCGGCTTCGCACTGTGGAACTTCCGCGGCGCCTTCGGCGTGCTCGACAGCGGTCGCGCCGACGTCGCCTACGAGGATTGGCAGGGCCATAAGCTCGACCGCAAGCTGCTGGAACTGCTAAGGAGGTTCTGACAATGCAATCCCACTGGCAGAACCAGCCCGATCCTGCAGCGCTCAACCGAGCATATGCCCGGAGCCACCGGCAACGCTGCAAAATGACCGGCTTCCGAATACCAAGGAAGTGTAATGTGCAAGTGATAAAACAACCAATTCGGATTACCGTGGAAGAGGAAGTCACATGTCTGCTCACATAGTCAGTTCTATCGAGACACCCGATTTTGGCGGCATGATGCTGCGCGTCGGTGACCTCAATGGCGACGGCGCGCCCGATCTGCTCCTTACACAAAGCGAGTATGGCTCGCGCGAAATCCGCTGCCTCACCGCCCTCACCATTACCGGGGAACGCCTCTGGCAGACCGGCTCGCCATCGCCCGCGAACGGGCGGGTATACAGCGACTTGCCGGTGCAGATCTACGACTGGGACAACGATGGCATCAACGAGGTGCTGACCATTCGCCAAGCGCACTACGCCGAGCCTTGCGAATACATGGATGGCGGTTGCCGAATACGGGAACGTGCAACACGCTATGAAGGAAAGGCTGCTTTGGCGGTTCTGGACGGCTTGACCGGGCGCGAGAAGACGGTCGTTCCGCTGCCGCCGCCCGCCGATGACTGCCTCCTTCTTGCCGACCTCACCGGACGCGGACGTCGTGAGGATTTTGTGGTCAAGGACCGCTACTGGAACATGTGGGGAGTCTCGCGCGACGGCACAGTCCTCTGGCACTGGCAAGGCGCGACAGGGCACTATCCGGCGGTTGCGGACGTGGATGGAGACGGACGGGACGAGGTATTCGTCGGCTATGCCTTGATCGATCACGACGGTACGGTGCTGTTCGATCACCACAAGCACTATGGCATTGACCGGGTGAACCCGGGCGTTCACTCCGATGCCAATGCAATCCTACGCCTGCCTGATGGCCAGTGGCGACTGCTTTTCGGCAACCACGGTGTGCACTGCCTGACGCCTGACGGCCGAGAAATCTGGCGTCACGAGATGGAAGAGGCGCAGCACGTAGTATTGGGGCGATTCAGCCAGGAGACCGCTCAGCAGGCGGCGGTAGTCAACCGTGGCATGCCCCGCAACGAGAAGGGCTCCGCCGACCTTTACCTTTTCGATGTCGAAACCGGACGCCAACTGTGGAAACGCACACAGCCGCTTGGTGCGTGGGGTGCCAACTGTCAGGATGTGCGCTGGACAGGAATCGATGGGGTGTCAGAGATTCTACTTGCGCGCTCGGCGGGAGGATGGCCGGCAGTCATATACAACGGCAAAGGGGACATCGTCGATGAGTTAGAGGTTCCGCAGGCATATTGCGGAACTTACGATTCTGGTGGACTTGGTGGGATTAACACGGGTGTTCATTACTGCTATCGTGCCGACGTGTTTGGCGATAGCCGGGAAGAAGTAATCGTTGTCGGCTGGAAGGGGGTGCGGATTTATGCCAATGCCCGTCCGTTGGCCCTGCCCACGCTGTATAACACAACTATCTATCGGGGAATGTGACGCATGAGACAATTCTGCATGCTGATCGAACAAGTCATATGCGAGACCATCGACCGAGCCAAGACAATGATCTGAGCGAACACGGCGCCGACGCTCGGCAAAAGGGATGACAAATCTATGCAACACGTTCTTGCTACTCAAACCATGGAAGGATACGTCGCGGGAGAAGACGGCTACGGCAGACTAAGACATAGTCATTAACATTGCCGAGCCAGAATAGCGGTTGAATATCTCCCTACCAGGATTATCTACAACGCACAACAAACGAGACAATGAGCGACAAACTATGACCTACAGAACCTCAGCCCCGATGTATACTTTCTATTCCGATCGCGATCTCGATCTCCAACGTGCACTGCACGAGCTTCAACGCACAGGCTCAGAACGCGTCTTCCTGATCGCGCCGAACATTTTCGATCAAGAGAACCTCGCAGCAAGAATGCCCCGGTTTGCTACCTGCCTCGACTTCTTCGCCAATGCCGGCATCGATACCGGTGTATGGATCGATCAGACGATTGGGCACGGCGGCGGGTTTGGCAAGGTAGACGCCCGGTTCGCCCCCATCATCAATCTGCACGGTAATCAGGAGAATGCTATCTGCCCGCTGGACGAGGAGTTCAAACGCATTGTCTGCGAGGGCGTGCGCGAGATCGCCAGTGCAGGCGCCCGGACAATTCTGATTGACGATGACTTCCGCCTGGGCGAGCGCAGCGGAAGCGTGGGGTGTTTCTGCGAGCGGCACCTCGAAGCATTCCGAGCACAGACGGTCCTGCCGGCTACGCGGGAAGAAGTTGCGGAGAAGGTCTTCACCGGCCCGCCCAGTCATTTTCGCGATGCATGGCTGGACATCACCGGCGGCTCGCTGGCGCAACTCGCGCGCGAGATGCGCGAAGCGGTCGACAGCATCGACCCCGCAATTCGCCTCGGGCTTTGCGCCTGCACCTCGACTTGGGACATCGACGGCATCAGCGCCTGGGAGCTCAGCCGGATAATGGCGGGTACGACCCGGCCACTGCTGCGCCTGATCGGGGCGCCCTACTGGGCAGGCAGCGGCCAACGGCTCGCGCCGATCATCGAGCTTGCAAGATTGCAGCGTTCATGGATTCAAGGGGATATCGAGGTGATCTCGGAGGGCGACACCTATCCGCGGCCCCGGCATCACACCCCTGCCGCATTTCTGGAAGGCTTCGACACGGCGCTCCGCGCCGATGGGCGCATGGACGGGATTCTCAAGTACATGTTCGACTACGTCTCTACCTTCAATTACGAGACAAAATATGCCGACCTGACGGAGCGAAACCAGCCGCTCTACGCGGACATAGACCGGATATTCTCCAGCCGTGCGGCGGTCGGTGTCAAAGTGGTCAGGAAGATGAAGACGCTGCGCGCGGCAGACTTGCCGGAACAAGTCAATACCGGCTTCTTGTACCAGAACTTCTTCCAGTCGTCGGCCATTCGCTTCCTGACCGACAACGCCATTCCGATTGCCTATGATGATGACACCTGTCCTGCGATTGTGTTCGGTCTGGACGGCAAGGGCGTTGATCGAAAGCTTCTCAGGAACGGTGCCATTCTGGATGCGGTCGCAGCGCGTCATCTCAGCGCCGAGGGCATCGATGTCGGGCTGCAAGAGATGAAGAAAATCGGTGAGATCAGCCGGGAAGTCTACCCGGCGGAGAACGAGACCGTTCAGACAGAGGGCAATCGCTATGCCATGACCATCCGCGACGAGGCACAGGTTCTTTCGACGTTGGTGACACCCGACGGCTGTGTCCCGGGTGCGTATCTTTACGAAAATGCCGCCGGAGAACGATACCTGGTCTATGCGTTCGATGCCTGCGAGAGCCAGAATGCGCGGGGGGCATTCAGGAACTACTGCCGCCAGCGGCAGTTGATCGATGCCCTTTCATGGGTTGCCCGCCGGCCGCTGGACGCGGTCTGCCCCGGGCATCCCGATCTCTATATGATGGTCAAGAAGGACGAGAACAGCTTGGCCATCGGCCTTTGGAACTTCTTTGCCGACGCCGTCGAGTCGCCCCGCCTGTTCCTGGCGGACGACTACGCGGACGTCGAGATCATCAACGGCAACGGCGCCGGTTATACTCTGGCAGACAGACAACTGACTTTACACGACAACATGATGCCGTACGGTTTCGTGGGAGTCCTGCTGCGCCGATTGACTGTATCAGCGTGAGAAATGCAGAAATAAACGAAAGGTATTATTGTGAATACTTCCCTCGATATACCCATAACGTCCGATTATACTGCGTCCGTGAATGGTCAGCCTATCGCCGTATATGTAATGCCGACACGGTACGGTCAGACGCTGGAAAATGGAAAACCTGTTTCGGCCTATGACGACACGCCGTTGCGAAAACCGATGTATTTTGCCTGCGCCGACATCGACGATCCGGTGTCGGTGACGGTCGAGATCGGTTTCTTGCCGATCGACGACATCCGTTCGGTCACGGTCCACCCGCTGTCGCGCGGTATCGCGGTACGACGCGAGGGCACCCGGGTGACGTTTGAAGTGGACAGCCCGGGCACGGTCACGCTGATGGTCAACGGCGATCACACGAACCGTCCGTTGCACCTCTTCTTCAGTCCGCCGGTCGAAGCGCCGCCGGAAGGTGCGATCGTCTTCGGGCCAGGCTATCACGACCTGGGGTACGACAACCCCATCACACTGATCGACGGCCAGACGCTCTACCTCGCCCCCGGTGCCTGGGTCGAGGGAATGGTTCACGCGAAGAATGCCCGCAATATCCGCATCATGGGCCGCGGCGTACTGAGCCAGCGGCGGCCGGGTGCTGTTGACTATGCTGGCGGTACCACCGCACCGAGCGGGATCGTGCTGACCAACTGCCAGGACGTCTCTATTAGCGGCATCGTGTTGACGCGCGGGATCGGCGGTTGGTGCAGCTTCGCCACGAACTGCGATCGCGTCCGCATAAGCGACTACCATGTGCTCGCTTCGGTCGTCTGGTCGGCCGACGGCTTCAATCCCTGCAACTGTCGCGACGTAACCGTTGAACGCAGCTTCATCCGATCCGGCGACGACTGCATCGCCATCAAGGGCAACACCGGGCCGAGCGTTCTGACACACCCTCACGAACCGCCTGCCGAGCAGCCATCCGTGGAGAACATTCGCGTGCGCGGAAGCGTCTTCTGGAGCGATCACAACGAGGTGGTAGTCATCGGGTGCGAGACCCGCGCCCGCCATATCCGCAATATCCGCATCAGCGACTGTGACGTGCTCGTCCATTCAGCCAGCGAGGGGCTGGGCGTGTTTGGCATTCTGCCGCTGCACGGCACGGATATCCGCAACGTCGTCTACGACGACATCCGCGTCGAACACTGCGAAGAGCAGTTGTTCTGCTTTCGCTTCGTCGAATCCATCTGGAACATTCCCGGCGACCTGACCTTCCCCGGCACAATCGCCGATGTCGTGATCCGCAACGTGTCGGTGCTCCACCAGAAGGACGGCCCCCGAAGCGAATTCACGGGCTATGCCCCCGACAAACGGATCGAGAATGTCCTGATTGACGGCCTGCACTACAGCGGGAAGCCGGTCGCCGACGCCGCCGGCATGGGGCTGCGGGTCAACGAACACGTGGCCGATGTGCGCTTCGCATCAGTCGGCGGCATGGACTCGGGCGGTGCTTCGCCCTGCAAGTGTGACAATTCCACCGAAACAGGGTTCACCGTTCCCCTTTGGCGGGTGACGGAGATTGCCCTTGAATCCGAGGCGGATTATACCAATCCCTATGCCGACGCCGAGGTGAGCGCGACCTTCCACGGGCCGGGTGGCGAGACGATCCACCGCCCGGCGTTCTGGGACGGGGACAGAACATGGAAATTGCGCTTCGCGCCGACCGCGCCCGGAACCTGGCGGTGGTCGAGCACCTGCACGAATCCGCACGACGCGGGTGTGCACGGCCGCACTGGTGAACTGACGGCCACGGCGGTCGAGACCAACATCCCGCTCCATCGTCACGGATTCCTGCGCGTCAGCACGAACGGCCGGCACTTCGTTTATGCCGACGGCACGCCCTTCTTCTGGCTGGGCGACACGCATTGGCAGATGCCCGACCGCGAGCGGGTCGACGCTTGCAATCACCCGGAGCATGCCGGCGGGATCTGTCCCCATGGCGGGCAGTTCCAGCATCTGCTGGCCGACCGGATCGCGCGCGGCTTCAACGTCTACCAGACCTATCCGAACGCCACCAGCGCACACTGGTGGGCCGAGCCCTTCAACCGCATCGATCCGGAACGCTTCCGCGCGGTCTTCGACGTGCAGATGGACCAGCTCGCCGATGCCGGAATTGTGATCGCGCTCGGCTGCGGTCATTTCAACAACTCGACGCGGATTCCCAAGGCCGACCTGTGCCGCTTTGCCCGCTACCTGGTGGCGCGCTATGGTGCGCATCCGGTGGTCTGGATCACCTGCCAGGAGATGAACGCGCCCGTTGACCTGGGCGGAAAGGAAAGCAACCGGCCCGCCGCTTGGAAAGCCGTGGCCGAACAGATTGCCCGCGACGACGGCTATTGCCACCCGCATTCGGCGCACCAGTGGGTATACGACGTGGATGTCGAGCCCCTGGGGCAGGAACCTTGGCATGCCTGGTTCGCCCTGCAAGGGGGACACCGCAACAGCGGCCTGACCCCACAGGCCCGCTACAGGGGCTACTATGACTACAGCCCCACGCAGCCCGTTCTCGAAACGGAAGCCATGTACGAGCGGGTCGACTGCGGCGGTGTCAACACGACCGACGAGGCCCGTCAGTCCGCCTGTAAGGCCCTGCTCTGCGGCAGCCCCGGCTACACCTACGGCGGCGCCGGCATCTGGTTCCTCAAGTGGGACGCCGCCGATCAGGGCTGTGCGCAGTACAATCACGCCATCGGATCCTGGCACGAAGGTATGGCGCTTCCCGGCGCGGCGCAGATGACGGTGCTGAAACAGTTATTCCTCGGCCTGGACTGGACCCAACTGACACCGCGCTTCAGCGATCCCGCCTGGGCCGAATGGGCCGATCACGAACGCTGTGTACTAGCTACCGTCGGCAACCGGCTCTACCTGGCGTATTGCTATGGCGACTCTTCGGAAGGCACCCTGAAAGGACTCGATCCGCAAGCCGACTACGCCGCATCCTGGGTTGATCCCCGCACAGGGACCGAAACTCTTATTGCCGACGCCTTAAGCGTCCGGAAGGATGGAAGCTGGCCGGTTCCGGCTAAGCTGTCCGGCGACTGGCTCTTGAGGGTTGCGAGCATATAAACCGTCGGCGCTGCCTGATCAAGATGGCTTGAATTCATCTGGTGGAACTGGTATATTTTCCCGGACATGCGGTAATCGCAAGGTAGTTCGCCGTTGTGCACCCTCTTTGCACACGCCGCCGAGCTCTTTGACTGGCAAGGGCAAACCTACATCACTCATTGCGGCATCGAGGACAGGCACTGGTCTGATATCGGGGCGCCCTACGGTCTTTGGATGGCGACGCTTGACTGGGCGGAAAGGAAGTAAAAGCATGGTAACAGGCAAAGAGAACTACACACGCGCCATCGAGTGCAAAGGGCCGGCCTATTTGCCCTGCACAATCGGGCTGAATCTCGACTGGCAGTACGACAAGGACGAGGGCAAGCGCCAACGGGTGCGGGAATTGTCCGCCCGCTTCCCCAACGACATGCTCGGCTGGGTCTCGCCGAAGGACTTTGGCATCGACATGGGAACCCGGGACAGCGTGCACCGCTGGCAGGACCAGTGGGGCACCGGTTGGGAGGATGATGGACATGGTGCCAAGACGGAAACCTATCCCCTCGAAGGCGGCTATGATACGTTGGCAGAATACGCCTTCCCCGCCCCTGGCCACGACGGCCGTTTCGACGACGCCGACGAACGGCTGAAACAGCGCGGCGACCGATACGTTCAGTCCCGTCTGGTTCACGCTCTTCGAGC
>Ga0210003_1002545_pt1 | contig 15287 bp, 20 predicted proteins | sample LantaG_FD_182804 | JGI IMG/M metagenome (GOLD analysis project Ga0210003, IMG submission 182804) | Deep subsurface microbial communities from Baltic Sea to uncover new lineages of life (NeLLi) - Landsort_02402 metaG (SPAdes) (version 2) | ecosystem: Environmental > Aquatic > Marine > Oceanic >... | reverse complement strand
ATTTAGCAGCAACTGGCGCACATGCCACCATAACAACCGGTACATTGTGAACAACACACTTTAATCCCTCTGATTCAACAAACTGTCTGTCAATGCAAAATAGTTTCATCTTTATACCCCCTTCTTGTCATTAAACAAGAGTACATGTGATCTCATAGAAATGTTCCAGCCATGCTCAACAATATCATCAAAGTGCTCTTTGATGATGCTAATAACATCATCAGCCATAGTTGCTTTTGGTTGCAACCAAACAAGATGTCTTGGTATGCTATAGAATTCTACTTGCCTTTCAATGTGCTCAATATCCTCTTTGCTGTTGAAGAGGTATTTCACTATGTATGTTATGTTTGGAAATCGAGCGTTAAACGCCTGAATCTGCGGAATGAGAATTGGCGTTGTATTGAGGTCCTTCTCTTGCTCGAAGTTGTCCTTTGGTGAGATGTTGAGTTGAATGCGCATGTTTTTAGTGAGTGGTTCTTCTTGCGACCATCTACTACCATTTGTAACAAAACGTTCTATACTATTACACCATTGACTTAAATCGAGAGGAATGGTACCATTCGTTTCAATTTCATATCGTTTGTACGGATCCATACCTATGATGAATTGAATGTGTTTGAAATTGCCTTTGAGAAGCGGTTCTCCTCCAGTGAAAACAACCAAATCAGTCTTAACCATTGCATTACGAATAACACTATTATCAACATCAGTGGTCTTAATGTTCTTCCATGAAAATGTTGAATCACAGCTCCTACACCGCAAATTACAACCAGGAAAACGAATAAAGAGGGCATTCACGCCCTGACTGTTACCCTCACCCTGTAATGAATTAAAGAACTCAACTAATTTCATATTTAATTTCATATTTAATTTCCTTTCAATAATTTCGTCTGAACTCATTTTTACTTCTTTTTCATTTTCTTTATTACTTTAATATACTAACTTTTGAGTAAACAATTCTACTATTTTTGATACCACTTTTTATTAGGTAATATTTCAAAAGCATCACATGGGATTTTTGTATATGGTCCACCTTGTCCACCGCAAAGATTTATATCACCATGATAAGGTAGGTGGGAAAATTCATATGGTATAACTTCCCCCTTATGATAACACACATCTCCCCATCCAGCTGGAATTGTTTTAAGCATTTTAATATAACAAATCATTTTAAACTTCTTTCAATTAAAGAACTTATTCACCATCAGAATCTTCCACTTCCTTTAGATCAATAAATGTTCGTTTTGAAAATTCCCATTCCCTCCGGACATCCTGCCAAGCACTTACAGGACTAAAAAATCCTATAACGCGTGTATAGTATTCTTTAATGGGCGCACCACAATCCGGACACACAACATTCTTTCCTATTGTTGTACATCCTTTTTCACATTCACTATAAACAGCATTAAGTGCAAAATGCTCGCAACCACAATTAACTGCAAATCGGATAATTTTCTCGGCTTGCTTTGAGGTAACTTTTTCACCTATCTGTGCATGAACAATCGAACCACCCGTGATGAGCTGATTGTATTTACCATCTTGTTCCATACGTTCCCATAATGAAGCATCATTCCAAAGAGGTACGAACTGGTTAGCATACAATTTGAATGGGACTTGTTTCTCACCAAAGAACAAACGATCTGCTTTAGCCAAACGAATAGCAAATGACTCACCCGGAATTTGTTCAATGTTGCCAACGATGTTATATTTCTCTGACATTTCTTTGACTTTCTTATTGTAATATTTCAAGAAGTCACCAATAATATCACGTCCATTACCAAACTTACCTTGAAATATTTCAGATGCTTCTACAATGCCGAGAATACCAAAAGTTGAGAATAAACGATTCATGTTAATCCATCCGTTTGCGATAAAAGGTTGAAGACCTTTATCACGAAGACGACCAATCAACGCTTTGTGACCGGCAAGAATCTTTGCGGCATTTTCAGTTCGCAAATCGAGAATGGAAAAGAAGTCTTCTTCAGTCTTTGCTTCGAGAGCAATACGTGCAAAGTTAACTGTAACAACACGGTGTGATCCAATTGATATACCAGCACCACCAAAGCTATTTGATTGTGCTGCATAATCAAGCATTTCTTTATTTGAAATGAGCCTACAGCAGCTCGCGACCTTAGTGCCTTCTGAAGCAAAAAGATTATATCTATAAATATCTCTACGACACGCCTTCTTCAAGAAACGTTTATCTTCAATGACCCATTTATCCCCCCACTTCTTTTTACCAAAGTTCAGTGTTATTACTGGAAACCTATACGGCAAATTTCCTTTTAGAGGATCACCTTTATCAAAGAAATCAATGAAAATGTCCTGCAACTCAATAATATAATCAACTACGTAATTGTAGTAAAAATTCTTCAAATCTTCTTCTTCCAAATCATCCGGATGGTCGATGGGCAGTTTATCGAAGGGGAAATACCATGACATATCTTCTATCAGCGTTCTTAATTTTACCCGATCAAAGATCGAAACGTTAGAAAAAGGTGACTCGACGCCGTTACGTGAAAGATGGTTCACAGAATGTACAAACTGCTGAAACTCATTCTCAAGCGCTTTACGAAAATACTTGGTTGTTTTAAGCTCACGAAGATCAACTGTGTCTTTTCCGAACAAAAGCACGTGTGCTATATCGAGAAAGAAAGAACCGATTGCAATAGCACCAGCCAAATGTGAACTCATTTGATGGACTGTTTCACACAATGCTGAAATATAACTCTGTACACGTTGAGCTGGTGCTGAATGAAGTTGACCAAAATCTCTTCCATTAGTTACAATCTTTGATGCGTCTAATGCCCAACAATATGGACGAAGGATGTTTGTAGAATCAGACAGTCCAAGTGAAAAATCAAACATTTCAGCCATTAATTCTTGTGCCTGAGATTTACCATATAGTTCACGAAGCTCTCTATACAAATAATCAAAACCAATAGCTTTACGAACAGGTGCAAGCGATTCCTGCATTACAGCTTCTGTTGTTTTTTCATTCTTGTTACTATTTGCATCAATCGACTTATCATTAAGCACACCAGTAATAATCGTATCAATACGTGACAGAAAATCAAAGTGATCTTTATGGATACCGTGAATTTGCAAAATCTCATCTACCATTATCTCGAGATTTTCTATTTTTACATTGTGATGATCTATTAATCTATTTCGGATACATTTTCGAATATTACGAAGTGTACGTAAAGTGTTGGCATTATCAGCAGTAAACATTTATTGTTTTCTCCTTTGGTTAAAATACATACGGCCATCTCTGTTTGTCATACAGAAAAAACCGCCATCATAAATTTCTTGGTTAGTGCTAGCGAGTTGAACGTAATCGTCAGTCTTTTCAGACCGAGTAGCTTTTGTTGAATCATAAGCTCCGCAAACAATATATTTAAATCCTCGTATAAAAGAATACTCTACAACATCAATAATATTACACCCAGTATAAATACAGATATCATAGTCAGTGCGTAGGTCTTCCAATATACAAACAGTGGACTTCAAGTTCTTAACGAACAATGGATCACCACCAGTTAGTACAATCTTCTTGGTACGAAACTTATCACATGCTTGACGTATAGCATGTGCCAACTCTTCGCGAGTAAATTGTTTGGTTTGCTCATCGTAGTCTGGATTTTGAAATAATAGATTTTGACAGCCATCACAGGCATGTTCGCAACCCATCATAAAAACGAGAACTGCATTATCGTCCGGACTGGGGTAGTCAAGAAACGACATGTTGAAGGGATACTTGAATTTAGTTTCAAGTAATTTATTTTGAGGAAACGATTGCAAACTCATCTCTATTGCGTGTTCAGATACGTTAGTTACTCGCATCTTCAAATTCCTTTCGTTCTTGGAGGTCACGCAAACGGTTTGTTAAGATATTCAAGTCGTATGAAAAACGCTTGCTATCAAGTAACCCCTGAATGAGGTCAATCGCCTCCAACACTTGCGTATAGGTAAATGTGTTGATGGGCAGCATTAAGGCTTGCACTATATGCATCAAAGCAGATCCTCCTTAGAAAGGATAATGAATTCGAGTTTATTTTGTGCACAATAGAATTGTGCAGCTGCCCATTTAGCAGCATTCTTTTCCCACTGTTGAACCTCGTATAGATATCGCTTGAGAGCTTTAACAGTACGATTTCTTGGCTCGCGAGGTTTACCAATTTGTCCTTTTTTGTTAGCGAAAGGACCTTGACCATGCGGTTTGATTTCAACAATAAATTTACGCAACTTGTCATCGTTATCATAGAGAAGCACAAAGAAATCGGTATGGTATGTATGTATTTTCCCTTGCCACGTATAAGGTATTTTCACACACTCTGATCCCCACTTAATTACTTTACTATTTTGATCGCACCAGCTACAAAATCGATGTTCCCAAGAGCTTCGGTAAATAGGCACATGGTCACCAACATACTTCTGTTTGTTGATGACCACATATTCACCTTGACTCCAACCAGCTTTATGCTTTTTTGGTTTCATCATATTAACTAAGTTGACGCAATGAAGGCATATATTGTTCAATATTTTCAGCGAATTGCTTAATGTTGTTGCGTCCTAAGAACATGAGAACTCCCATGCCATCAATTTTTTCAAGTTGATAGTTTGTGTAAACATCGTCGATACGTTTTATAATATCTTGCGGTATACAGTCAAAATCAATTAATTCAGTATTACGTTCATAGTTAGCCTTCACATCAGGGTCAGCGAGATGAATATCCAAACCTTCATTCAACATCTTTAAAGCAGTTCGTTCTGCACAACGTTTTTTAATAGATGGTATGTTGTCAGATTTATCTCCTGCAATAATTTTGATTTGAAGGTCTCTTTCTGGACTGATGCTTTTAACTACCTTTCGCTTAATTGGATCAAATAATTCAACATTCGGATGTTTCATTAATTGAACCATGTCTTTATCTGATGAAATGACTGTTATAGATGTATCATCACCACTTTCCTTTTTCACTATGACAGCAATTATGTCATCAGCTTCGCATTTGTCGAGCTTGAGTATATATATATTTTTAAACGTTACTCGTAATTGCTCAATAAAATCATCAAGTATTGGCCAAAATGCATCAAAATCTACAACTGCATTATCTCTAGCAGCTTTACGGTTAGCCTTGTATTCTTTGTAAAGATCCTTACGCCAACTATTAGGAGCATCAACAGCTATAATGACCCTATTAGGTTGATTGTATCGAATAGAATTAAAGAGGCTGTTAATCATTAAGTAGCGCCAGTATTCCCAAAGTTCTTCATCAGACATTAGTTGTTTCTTTGCAGCAAATGCTGCAACAAACAATGTACGAAATACTAGATTATGCATATCAAAAATGAGAATTTTCTGACGATCTTGTTCTTTCTTCGACTGCTTGAAGAAGCTGGTAAGTGTATTACGGTTAGTCATAGACTACTCCTTTTTGTAAGAAATTTCGTGCGAGTACATTTGTAGGATATGATTTTGTTGTGAGATTAAACACTCTGATTTGATGTTCAGGTAGGTCACGTAATAAGATCAGACCATTCCGCAAACGTAGTTCAGTACGTAACAGTTCAGTTGCCCAAAATGCATCGATTACATTATCTCTTGGATTACCATTTTTCTGTTCTTTAAGAGTTGGAAGACATGTCAAATCCATACCTTTGCGTTCTTTTGATGAGAGTGCTTCATATGCATTTTCCATCTCAAATTTATCAGCATTCCCATGTCCAGTTGCAAATAGTTTAATGTGATTAGGTGGGTAGAGCCGAAGTGGAAAGCCGTCTTCAAATAATTTCAGTTTCATTGCCATGGTTGTTTCAGCAATATGGAAAACACGACCCTTTGCAGCAAGTGCATAATCTTCAAACACAACACAATCAACATGAGCCACTCCACTTTGTCCTGATCCTGATTGGTTACAAACCCACTTCCATATTATATCTCTCACCGAACCGGCTTGTTCTAATGAATTAGGATAGGTACGTTTTCCTTTTGCAGTACCAATATATCGAACGCTATCACTAATATACTTTTTTTTGTTAGTGAATGTAAGCCACGCACGATCTTCAACATTGAATTCGTTGTCCATTTTAACCCACACTATACCTGGAGAATTTATAGAATAATCCAACCCGCAAATAATTCGCTTATTCATAAACATATACCTTTTCTTTGAAAATGAGTCCATTCTTTTTAGTTTCAACAATCTTGTAAGGTATTTCTTCACCTAACAATAAACGAGCGGCAATGTTAATTTTCTGACGATCTTTACGTTGGTCAACTATTTTTTGTGCAATTTTAGATAGTTTGAAATGTTTACTCATATAAACTTCCTTAATACACTATGCTTACGTGGAACAAGATGAATCTTATCAAACATAGAGGTTGTAAAATATGGATGTAGCTCTTTAAACGTAAACGGCCATTCCCTCTGCAAATATACATATGCATCATTCAAATCCCACTTTTCACGATTTGGCAATTTGTAATCACGCTTAAACCGCTCCCATAAAAATACAGGGTTGCCTTGCAACAAAAGCTTGTATGAATTTGCCAATCCGTCTCTATCAAAATCAAGAAGATAGAATGGTGAAAGTTTTTCAACTTTTGCTTTTACCACATCACTAAATTTTAGGCCAAGAACAGCAATTGAATTTTCAACAAATAAGCTATCAATGGGACCTTCAACTAAAACAACTGGACGTTCACGACTAATGAAATCATAGTTGTAAATTGCCTCATCTCTGTTCTCAACCATGTTAATGTATTTGTTACTTGCCTTCTTATACAGTGACCTTGCTTGAAAATAATAAATGTTTCCATCTCGGTCGTAGAAAGGTATAATTAGTCTTCCAACATATTTACCATCAACTGCAACAAACCACTTTTTCCAAACGTGCTCAGGAATACGTCGTGATATACACAACTCCCGAGCAAGATCAAATAACCTACCTTGTCCCAAATAAATAGGTTTGAAATACTGTAAGTCTTCAGACTCTGTTATATTAGGTCTCTCTACCTCATGCTTGATTTTAGGGAGAGTTTGTTTTGCCGGTTTGATATCATCAAGTTGCATAGTCTCTTTGATATATTCAACATAGTGTTGATAGAAATACTTCTTCATCCAAACGTGAGCTGGCATGGATATACTACAATTGAAACAGAAATACATCCATGGTGATTTACGCTTGAGAATATATCCACGGCGTTTTTGTTTTGACCTTCTTGAATCACCACATACATTACACCGAAAGTTGTAACCTTCACGGTTTGATGACACTTCACCAAACAAACTACGGTGTGAGTTCATTACAATGCGAAGGTATTTGTCGAGTATGAACTCATTTACAGCATGGTTCATGTTTACTCCAAACACAAATAAGGCGGAGATTTCCCTCCGCCCCATCAATCAAAAATGTTTACTTGTTCTTTTTCTTTCTAAGTTTGTTAATGAAGTCATCATCACCATCGTCGGTTATTGTTTCAGACTGTGAAGTCTTTTCATCAACGTCAAAAGGTGGTGTGTCGTCTAACTCTTCAACAGTGCTTGAAGAAGCTGGTTTTGACGGCGCTGAAGTATGTGAAGAAGCTACAGGTTGACCTGAAACAACTGCAAAGCGATTTGTGAGTTCGTCAAAAGGTTTGAACTGATCTTCAGCAGTGAACTCACTGAGCTCGAAAAGATTTGGTTCCACATCTTTCTCATAATTATCAAGAGCAGACTTTTCTGCGAAACTTGAATCCTTATAATCAGGATACAGAATATCACGACCGTTAAGTTTGATCTTCTTTTGCTCGGCAATAAGCTTGAAGTTCGCACCATCATCTGGATCGAAAACAATTACTGGATCATCAACAGCACCTTTAGGTGGCTGGATTTTAGCCCACATCTTATCATAGACGGTCTTTGGAAAACGGAACAAGAAAACTTTACCTTCGTTTTCCGGACAGTTTGGATCTTTGATAACAAGAATGTTTGCAATCCACTTTTTCTTACGTGAACGAGTCCGTGCAAGATCTTCATTGGTTGGCCAAATTGCACGGTTTGCATCACAAACAGGACATTGTTCACCAATAGTTGTAGGACAGTTCTGGTTATAGAAACCACCTGGACCGTTGAACCTGTGATTGAAAATTGCTGTAATAGGAATATCAGTATCTGGTGCCGGAAGGAAACGAATAATTGTTTGTGCTGTACCGTCTTCAGAAAATTTCTGCTGATAAAAGCGAGAATCTGTTTGACGTGTAGGACGCTTTCCTCGGCTTGCTTCTTCCATCTTTTTACCAAGGCCGGACCAATCAAGTTTTGTCTTTATTGCCATTTGTGGCTCCTTTGTTAAATTGTGTTAAATTGTTAGTTGGTTTTGTGAATTGTTAGTACTACTTTTATTATATTTAGTACACGGCTAAACCTCCTATACTCTTTTGATGGTTCATTCATCTTTTCGTCAGATTCCATCTCACTTATCGCTTTGTCTTCGAACCGAAGGTAAAAATATGGCGATAAGAATCTTTTCTCATGTACGATCAATTCATACATGATTGAAATACCAAGACGATTGATTTTAAAATAGTCAGATAAGCCATTCAATTGGGTTTGTGCATTCATCTCCATAAGGAGCTGTTTATCTATTACAAACCGTGATTTTGAGAATAATTCTCTTGTATTATTTATATTTTTATCATTCAATCGCTTCAAATCACACTTATTATAATACAAAAATTCAAGTAAACATGTCAACGCGAAATCTTCGAGAGTATAGAAGTGACATTCAATATCATTATAAACTCTCTGTGCCATACCCTTGATGGGTATAGGTGACCGTGAAAACCACACTTGACTTGCTAATTTATACACATCATAGTATGTCACTGTGTGTTTACTCTTCACCAGCTTCTTAATGTTCTGGTAGATTGAAAATACCTGTAGAACAGAGTTTTCCATTACGTCTCATTTCGTTGAAAAGAATGAAGATAATGTATTATGTGACATCTTCATATGTGGAGCATATTCTTTCAATTCCCTACGCAATGTTTTACGAACCTTATCACTCATCAGGTCCATTATTTTCGATACTGTAAAGTAATCTCTCTCCAGTGTGGCAAGACAATCAAGCATTTTAAGTCCATGTTCACCTTTACACTCAAGTAGTGCCTTGTTCAGCTTCATTATTTCATCTGGATTAATATTACGCTTGTCAAGATAGAAATGTGATAGATCCACCTTGTATGTTTCTAATACAGTGAAGAATATTTCACTATCAATGTGACCAAGAATATCATCTTCTTTATCATGTACCACTAAAGATACGTTTTTGTTAATCATAGAGCCTTCCTTATTCAAAGTTGTAATCTTGCTTTCGCTCGGCTGCACGACTCTTCTTGGTTATGCCTAACGCTACACTACTGGCTTCATCAACAATACGTGTTGCCTGCGACTGCTGTTCTGGTTCCTTTTCAGTTACACTCTCATCAGCACATACACGCATTCTACTGTAGTTCACACCAATGGTGGTCCTACGTTTGTTAATGCCATATCTATTTTTGAGAATGATCCAACTATATTTTCCAAATTGTCTTTGCTCATCTGACTGCGTAACACCAATAATAATATCAGCTGTTGCAGCAGTACCGATTGAATCAGCTGTATCTTTCAGGTCAATGTTGGTCGAATCAAATCCACCTCTATTTGTTTGTACAGCGGATACCCATGGAATACCAGTCTCAACTGCCAAACCACGCAACTCTTCTGCTACACGTTTTTGCTCACTGTAAGAGTTTTCATCTGCCCGCATTTGTATGGGAAGCATAATGCCCATATAATCAACAAATACAATATCAGGCTTAAAACCCTTCTTTACCTCTAATTCCTTACAGACCTGTCGTAAAGTAGAAGTATTGATTGTTCTTGTTGGATATTCCAACACTACAAGTTTGTGCTTTACACGTTCTCGTAACCGTTGAAAATTTACATGAAGCTTTTCTCTCGTAAGAAGTTTAAGTTGGTACATGTCCATATCAAAACAATTGGCCAACACTCTCTCAGTCATTTTATGCCGAGACATTTCCAACGTTACATATAACACATTTTTATTCAATAAGATTTGATTGGCCGCAAGACCTGCCATAATAAGTGACTTACCCATATTTGTATTATGACTAACGAATGCATTTGTATAATACCGGTGGTTCATGTGATCAACAGAAATGTCTACAACTTCTTCAACTTCACTAGTAGCTTGAACGGTTATATTTTCAAAAGTTCCAGTATTCATCAAAACTTTATGTTTTTTTGTATCAATTTTCGAAACAGCTTTCCAACCATGATTTGTGAATAATAAATGATTAGCACTACATTTTAATTTTCCATATTTATTTGAAACAACAAAAATCCTTTTTTTACCTTTTGTTACATAATTACACACTTTAACATAACCGTCAGGTGAATCAACTTGAATATCATGTTCTTTCAATAAATGTTGAATTTGTCCTATATCAACTTCAACTTCAATCCATTCTTCATTTTTTAATGAATTCATAACATTCATTCAAAACCCCTTCTTTATTTTGTAAAAAGTCATTTTCCCACACTATCATCACTTCATAACCTTGCAATATAGCAGTTTCCACTTTTATTTGATCTATTTTCCATATTTCTTCTGCTGTTTTTATATTTTGAGTGGAAAAGAAGATACATGCATCATTTGCGTTTTCGAATACGTATTTTGATTTTTGTATCTTTAGTAACACATTCAGCTAAAAACAACGACAGTGATTTCTCGTGGAAACCACCCTCAATCATTTTATCAAAATAATCAATACCTGTTGGTACTACATTGTCCTTATTGTGAAGATGGTTGAACATTTCCTCTTCACCTTCTTCACTGAACACATCTAAACCAATATCCGAATCAAAGCTAAAACTTACAGCTTCACGAAGACGATCGGCATAAGCAACCATCTTATCAACATTATTATCTTCAAGTTGAATCTTTGCATCAACAATAGCATTAAAAGCGAGATTCTGTTTGAAGAATGATTCAACCTTTGCAAGCATGTGTGAGTCCGATAGTTCTGACGTATCAGTATTCATACACTTTAAAAGATAATCATGTAAATCCTTTTGATCTATCTCAACTTTGAACTCAGTAAACGTAGGAAATGTACCATACATTTCAATGAAACGCTGCACGTGTTTTACAATTTGTTGTACTTCAAAACTATTGAATAACGTTGGTTTGAGAAAAGGGACAATTCTATCCCTTTTCTTCTGATCGCTGAACAATAGCTTAACGATAACCCGCTCAAAAAATAATGGGTCTATTACAAGTTCTTGTTCACTCATATTACTCTTCTTCTACTTCTTGAGTTTCAGATGCTGTTATGGTTTCAAGTTCAGGATCGATAGTAAATGTATTTCCAGCTTCAAGAACATAGACCTTTGCGATATCATTTGCAAGATTCGTTTCTTCGAGGATTTTATCCCAAAACTTACTATCAATATCAATATCTTTAGCTAAACATGTCAACTCACCATACTTATAGGCCGTCCGTTTTCCAACTTTTGTTTTTTCAACAATATTAAAAGCTTCGGCCAAGTCAACAAGTCCAGAATAACGATGAATGCCTGTCTCGAAATGAACATTGATTGGTATTTGAGACTTTTCTTTGCAGAAGCGAGATTTCTCAACGTTAATAATAAACTGGTACCCTTCAAGGTCAGATGACTTACCAATCTGACGACGTGTAATAACCCACACATTATCTGATGCAAGCATAATACCCTGACCACCACCAACAACTGTTGCGGCAAACATCGGATTAGAACCGGATTGATCTTTGTAAACGTGATTGATGGCTATACAAGGAATATCCATCATTTTAAGAGAAGCTGTAACGATGCGAAAGAAACTCTTTAATTGTTTTGCACGGGTCATATCAGCTTTTTCTTTGCCATCCACAGCGTCGTTGATTTCCTTACGAGATGCCATGTTACCAACTGAATCAATTAGCACAAACAACTTTGGTTCCTCACCGTTCTTAAACTCTTCTTTGAGTAAGTCAAGAGTTGAAGAGAGTTCATGTTTCAACTCTTCCACGCAGGTAATTGGCACATGTACGATACGACACCAATCAAGATCAAATTTTTTTAAATAATCTCGTGGCACACCAAACTCTGTGTCATAAAACAAAGCGGCACCTTCAGGATACTTCTTTTGATATGCTTCAAGCATGTAAAGACCAAAAAGTGTTTTAAAACGTTTAGATTCTCCAGCAATAGTAGTGACACCACCACAAAGACCGTTTTCAATTCTTGAGCTAAGAGCAACATTAATCATAGGAATACCTGTATCAATAAAATCTATTTCGCGCTGGAAGAATTGTGATTCGCTTAGGGCGGCAGCAAAAGCATTTCCGCTGTTTGCAAGAATTCTGTTGGTAAGTGATTCAGTTGGTTTCTTTTTAGCCATTTGTGGCCTCCTTAGTTGAAATTGTTATTAGTTGTTTTAGTGCTTCGTTGAGCAATCGACTCTCCTCGCGATCAACTTCAACGTGAATATCCATATACTCCATAATGTCTTCTTTCAAACTACAACGCTGACCCCAAACACTAATATAAGTAGTTTTACCATAGTGATGTTTAATGCCAGCTTCAATCAAATCTTCAAGCTCCCGTTTTGTTAGGAGTATTAAATCATCATCCCTTAACATAACTATTTACCTCTTTTTCTTTTTCCACATTTCGCGGAGTTTACATTTCTGGAGGTTGACTGCTCCCCATCCAAGAACAGTGAACCAACCTTGTGCAAGTGATTGAGCTACGCTCGTCCATTGTGAATGATAATCAATTTCAAACCATTCATCAAATTCATCAGGCCATTTATTGATGAAAGCTATGCGATCAAATCCAAATCGATTAGTCTTCTTTACAGCCACAAACTTCATTTTAGTACCATTTGAAATTGGTAACAATTTCAAACCTTTAGCTGCAATTAAATAATTATAATTAATTGCAGCTTTATGATGTGGTGGACATTTCTTAGGATAAGATATACCGTGCTGTATATAATACTCTCCCGACTTACCATACTTGTCATAATCAGTCAGTCCACGTGGCGTGGCTATATCATCAATTGATGCTTTTTCGAACTCTTTACGAATAGTTCGGAGATCATCAAGCATTGATTCCTTGTATTCAACATCACCTTTGTTAGCAAAGATGTCGTCGAGATATACCTTCAACTTTTTACGAACAAAGATTGGTGTACTTGTTTTGACAATCTCAATGCCAGTAACACCCACCTTTGGATTCTCATAAACAGTACCTTCTTTATCAAGAACCTCAGTTGCATAATGTTTCTTTGCAACAACCATCATTTGTGAAATGATCTTCTCCCGTTTGAAATGAATGAGTTGTTTCGTACCAAATTGATCAGCATACACTTCGAGAATCTGATCAATAAAAGGCTGGAAGAAATCATCAATGAACTCTAATGCCCATGTGTGAAATTCTTCGTTGGTTTTAAAATCTAAACCCAACTTCTCAACTATTTCTTCAAGACAAACGTAGTTAGAATTATGGACGAGAATATTATTACCAAAAAAATTATGATTATCTTCAACTTCTACATCATATACATCAATTTCTTGTATACCTAAATCTTCTACAATACAATCACTGATAGGGAATGTTTTTATGTGGTTAGAAACCTCGTGCATTTATTCACCTCGTTTCGTGGATCAAGTTTATATTCATCTTCCCAAATATAAAGGATTTTAAAGCCGATGTTTTGAAAGAATTTTTGTTTTTGTTTATCTTTTTGCTTTTGTTGTTCAACAGTTATATTCTCATTATATGGATTGAACCATCCTTTCTCCTGACCTTCCTTAACGTGAAAACGTACACCATTAAACTCTACAATCTTTTTCAGATGTGGAATACAATAATCTACAAAATAATAAGTATTATTTTCAACATCCATTCGACCATACTCTTTGTTTTTTTCAAAGTAATAACTCAGATGTGTGTTTTTGATTTCTTTATCTATTTCTCTAAACAACAGTTGACTGATTTTTGAATAACCTCCAAAACAACGTCGTTTATCAATCAGCTGTTTGAATTTTTCAATACCTTTTTTTCGTCCATACTTTTTAACATAACTACTTATTGTGTGCTTCTTTGATTTATTTAATTGTTTGAATTTTTCAATACCTTTTTTTCGTCCATACTTTTCGATAAAATATTCTTCCGAAACGCCAACAATACTTTGTGTTTTACAATATTTTTCCCATTTTTGCTCACCCATTTTTTGTCCATAACGCTTGATAAAATTATCTTTCGTGTTCGCCCGATTTTGATTATAATCATGATATTGTTGTTCAGTCCATCCATATCGATTTTGTTTATATTCAAAAGAATTTGAATTAGCTTGCTTTCGACAGTATTCTTCCCAAACCTTCTTCCCTTGAGATAAACCATGTCGTATTATACACTTCTTTTCAGTTAAACCATAACGACATTTTTTCGATGAACAAAAAGGTCTATATCCTTTATTCAATCCTCTGAATTTAGTTTTTTCTGCACCACAACACTTGCACACACCAGTATGTGTTTTTTCACTCATAATATGTGTGCGATAGTATTTCTCTGAACTAACTTTATGCTTTTTGATATGATTAGATAATTTCTGAAAATTAAGAAGATATTCACCACATATTTCACACTTAACCATCATCTTTCCCCTCTTCTACTTGAGTCTGTTTCTATTACTATGACAGTACTTATATTTTAATGATAGTTTCATCCCCCTCTTGCAATTGATTTGGTTTTACACTCATAATTTTTCCACTTCGTAAAATCTCTATTGAGTGATCTTCCGTCACACTAATTCTTTGACCGTTTGGTAAAATTATGCGGTACATACGTTTTTTAACAGAATGTTTCATTACATAACGAATATTTTTTTCTTCAATTTGTTTAGTTTCTTTATTAAGAGAATCTGTTTGAACACCACTTGTCTTTTTTATAGTGCCATAATGACCATCTTCAATTATGTTTGAATCGGAAATGGAATCATAAAAATCATCAATCCTTTGCTGAATGTTGTTAGTATTGATTATAGTTTCGCCAGTCACGCTATCAGTGTCGATTAGAACTACTACATCTTTCGTTATACGATTATTTTCATCAAGGACAGGGAAGTATTTCTTATTCTTCCAGAAATATTCCTTGAAATAATCATTAAATGCATTTGATAGATACTGAATAAGATGCTTACCACTT
>Ga0210003_1002544_pt1 | contig 15287 bp, 20 predicted proteins | sample LantaG_FD_182804 | JGI IMG/M metagenome (GOLD analysis project Ga0210003, IMG submission 182804) | Deep subsurface microbial communities from Baltic Sea to uncover new lineages of life (NeLLi) - Landsort_02402 metaG (SPAdes) (version 2) | ecosystem: Environmental > Aquatic > Marine > Oceanic >... | reverse complement strand
AAACTATCAATTCCCCTCAATTTTCTTTTGACTAACGGTGACTAAACGATTTTATTGCTTTCCCATAAAAAACTGGCTCCCCGGGAGGGACTCGAACCCCCAACCTAGTGGTTAACAGCCACCCGCTTAGAAAAATTTCATCTTTCCTAATTTGTTGAAAAGGGGATAGTTACGAAGGTTTCTCTTTTTCCTCTTTTTTTCTGTGTAACGGATATGTAACAACTGTTCCTGTTTTTAGGCTGTTTTTCGGCCAATATTCTAACAGCTTCTTTCATCATTCTCATGTTTGACTGTATATAGACCTGTTCGGAAATTGTAAAACTTGAATGTCTCAATAACCGCTGAATTATTAACGGGTCAACTCCATTTTCATGAAGTCTAGAAGAGAACGTCCTTCGTAAATCTCTGAATTGTAAATTTTTCAACTTCGATCTTCGGCAAGCATTTAGAAAGGCAACCTTAATGCTTTTCACTGGTCTGAGTCTTTTCTGTATAGGGTCGAAGTAGTTAAAGACAAATTCGCTCCTCCCTCCATTCTCTTCCACTACTCTTTGAAGCAACTCTTTCACACTGGGATTTATAGGAATTCTATCCTCTTTTCCTGTCTTGTTTATCTCTGCTCGAATAAGGATGACATCCGATGAAAAGTCAATGTCTTCAATTCGTAGTTCTAAAATTTCCTGTAACCTGCAACCTGTTCCGAGTGCATATTGAATAATATCTTTTAAGTGTGGTGCGGCCTCACTCATTAACTGCTCCTCTTCTTCATGAGTCAAAACCCTATTTCTCTTAAACTCTGTTTCACTGAATAAATGCCCTGGTTTTACTGGATTTTTTCCAATTTCAAAACCGTATTCTGAAGCCCAGTTCATCATTTTACGCAATACCTGAAGATGTCTGTTAATTGAATTTTTCTGTACTCCGTCTTCTAATCTTTTCTCAATGAATTTCTGAACATGCAAAGGTGTAATTTCTGAAAGCTCCAAATTGCCAAAGAAAGGAATGAGTTGAGATTTAAGATACTTCTCATCTGACTTCCAGGAGCGTTTTTTCCGTTTTGCATAATTCTTGATGTAGATATCTGCATACTCTTGAAATCCTATTCTCCGGTCAATCCCATACTTTTCTCGACGCTCTTTTTCTACGCATTTTTTAAGACTGATTTCAGCCTCTGAAAAATTTGTTGCAACTCGATCAAGCTCCTGTCTCCTCTTTCCCTCAGAGTTATAATACTCAAGATAAAAACGATTTTTCCCTTTGCTTGTCTTTCTGATATAGATAAAACCAAAACCACAATTAAGACGCTTTGTTTTTTTGGCCTTTGCCATAGCGTCTTGACCTCCTTCAACTTCATCAATATCTAGAAGAGGGAATTTTGTCAAGCGATTTTGTAAATTCCGTTTGTAAATTTGAGCTTCAATCTGGTTTCTAATCTTGTGGTTTTTAACCCAGTCTTCTATCTCTTCCTCATCAAAAAGCAACCGTCCCCCTATCCTGTGGCACGGTAAGCCAACGTTGTGTACATAACGACGAACTGTTGAAACAGACACTCTCAACAAGATCGCTACTTCTTTCAAAATCAACAGCTTATTCATCTTTTTATATGTATTGTCACCAAGACCAATTTTTTCACAAATACCCAATATTTTTTAGGGGAGAAAAGTTGTTGACAATGGAAATTTTCTGTGATTCAATTATAAATGCAGATGTAAAAACATCTGATTTTTTTCTGCTTTAGGTGCAGTTAAACGGTGTAGGTGAAGGTCAAAGTCAGTTTTCCTGACAATTTCATTTTTTTGAGTAGGAATGATTATGAATTATACCGTGAAAAAACTGTACGAAACCCGCCGTAAATTTGAACTTCCAAGATCAATAATAAGCCGATTTTTAAAAGTGCCGGAAACTACTATTTGGAGGTGGGAAAATTCTATTTCTGAGCCCAGCCCAAACAATTTGCTCGCAATAAATAAATTAGTGGATGCTATAAGTGAACTTCAAAAGGATATTTTAAATGAAAAATCTTGAAAAAATACGTGAAATTATAATATCTCATTTTAGGGACTCCTGGACGTTTAAAAAAACTGAAGATTATAACCAGTTTGAAGAAATCGGAACTTTGAGGAAAAACTTCAAATTAAGTGAAGTACGTCAATGGTTAGGCAATCATTCATATAAAGATGAGGAAATTTTTGATGCAATAGACGCACTCGCAAAGCAAGGATTTTTGAAAATTTTAGAAGCAAAAATATATCCTAGAATGAAAATAACGGATTTTGGTTTTAAATCAATTATTGGAGAAGCAAGAAGATCCTGGAAGCATCATACAGGATCACGGATTACTGATATTAAATACTTTTCTGACAATCCTTTGAAACAGTCTGAGATCGGATCTAAAACGGTGATAAACGTGCATAAGCGGGCGCTAGCAGCAAGAAAAAAGTTTACCAAGACACTAGACAGACGGTATGGAAAAATTACCAGTGGAATAGAGGGAAGGCTACACAAAGAAGATCTTGAGGATCAGAGCGATTTAAGAAAACAAGTTGGAGAAATTTTGCGTGTGAATAAAGCATTATTGAAACAACTAGAAGAGCAAGGAAGCAAATGAAATATATGAAAGAGTTTTTTAGATCAACACCAAGTATTAAGAGGAGAGATAACATGGGAAATCAGTTAGCCCACAAATTTGTCTCTCCTGGAAAATTAAGAGGTCTGAGATCTAAAATCTTGACTCCTTTTATTTTTTATCCTTCTTTCTTCAGTGTCATTTGAGAAGGGGATGAGAAGAGATTGACTACCTCTGATTTTGACTCATCCCCTTTCCTCTAAAGGAGTGTAAAAGTCAATGACAACCAGTATTAAAAAGTCGATAAAAGTTAAGCCGGATCTATTCTTTGAGGGTATAACTTTTGAAAGTGAGCTTAAAGCAAGAATAAGTATAGATTTTCCGGATATTCCGGATGATGAGAAAAGGCAAGAAATTATTGATCATGCAATCGATAAGATGACTTCGTTAATTAACGAAGTTAGATTTCATACTTTTCGAGTTAAAGGCAAGGTTTTAAATGTATCTAGAGTTTTTAATAATTCTGATGGAAGATCTTACACTGATAATCTATCTAAAATTAAAAGACCTAGGGGAGGATTAATCAAGTGAAACATATATTTAATTATAATTTGACGGTTGAAATCGAAGAGAAAGGAAAGAAACATCAGCAAGATATTATAGATTCATTGATTAGAATGTTTGAATTTAAAATGAGAGCGATCGTTTTAGTAAAGAATTCTACCAAGTTGAATGTGACGAAGATAGAAGGTGAAGCAGTTAAATCAAAAGAAACCAGAGATGAATTTCGTAGAGTGAGAGATAGACTAGAACATAAAGAATGACTTTGCTTTTGTGAAGTGTGTTTAAATGGCGGTCAATATGGGTGAGGAGTGGCAACCTCACCCAGTTGACCAACGTTAACGTTAACGTCAAAGGTTAGATGTTATGAATAAAACACAATTAATTAACCGTAAAGGTCATGGTCGCTATTCTCAACGAATAGAGATTGTATCTCAGTTAGATTATTATGCCATTATTCCACAGGCATTAATTAGAGATCCAAATGTTTCGATACCAGCAAGACTTAGTTTTGGGTTGTGTCATTCGTTTAGTAAAGAGAAGGATTTGAAGAAGGGAAGTAATTCATTTCTTTCTCTTGCAACACTAGGTAAAATGTTAGGTAGGCATCCAGTTAATGCCTCAAGGTATTTGAAGGAATTAGAGAGAGCGGGGTGGATTACAATAATTCATAGAGGATTAACTAAGACTAACATAATTATTTTGCACGCTAGACGTAGACGAAGATCCATACAGACATGTGGAGGTGAACATATTGGTGAACAAATGTAACTTTTCCTGACTTGACTTAGCGCTGGTGCTAAATCAAGGCTTAGCGGTAGTGCTAAACTAAATAAACAACTAACAAAGAAGAGATAAACTAACACCAATAGATAAGCTAATAGGATTACCACCATACCTACCTACGGTAGAACCTCGCAGGGGCTCGGTTCACCTAAAGAGTTTTTGTATCCTTCGGAAGAGAAAGTCGAAGTATCAACCAAGAACATAAAACTGAAAGGTAATATCTACAGATCAATGTCCGAGGTCAATCTCTTAAGCGTAAATTTCATACATAACACAGAAAGGGTTAAAGTTTGTCAAGAAATGAGAAAACTGCCGGAAGACATAATAAATTAAATCACCAGGGAAGGAAATAATTGAAAGACGTCAATATGTTAAATTTAAGATCAATAAACACGGAAGGAGTTTCAACAATCTTTTTCAGTTCTATTCTTATCAATAATCTCACCTCAAGAAAAAAGAGTTGACATAATAGATATTAGACGACACAGAAATATTTGTAAGTTATTAGAAATAAAGAGTTTATAAAGGTGTATAAAAAATGGGATATTATATCAGATTATATGCATTTTCTGTCCCATTTCTGGCTATAAATAAGCCCTAAATGATTGTCAATATCCCAAAAAGGTGGTAAAATAAGGGTCAATATCCCAGTGTTTAGACCAAATTATTAGAGGATAATGAAAATGACAAAGAAAAAACGACTTAAACCAGGTCCGAGAGGAACTCATAAAGGCTATACATTCCTCAGATCTGGAGTTATTTCTAAGGATAACAGGCACATTGAGCGATTTCTGACTGATTTGCGAGAAAGTTATGTTAAGGAACTCGGACCAAATGAAAGCGATCTTTCGATTGGTCAACTTGTCTTGCTGAGTCAATTAATCACCTGTACAGGATTTTGTCGTTTAATAGAGGAACAAGCAAGGAAAACAGCAAACATCTCATACTTAAAAACTGCTCATTATTCAAGATTTATGAGACACGGTAGGCAATTAGTTTTAGATTTAGGATTGAAACCGGAAAGAGTAGAAAAGCTAGCATATCTGGAGGATCTATAAATGGGGTCTTTGAGGATCTTTAGAATATTGATTTTCAAAGGGAAAGCTGCACCTGGCTAAAAAGATGCTAAATGTGAATGTAATGACTAGCACCTGGATAATATCGGGGCTTAGAATCGATTACAGAGCGTTTTTCTCAAGGAAAAAGTAAAAAAGTTATGGATATAATCAAAAGTATTCAGGATCCTAGAATTTTCAGGAATTCTTTCAATGATTTAACCACCTGGAAGGCCTGGGAGAGCTATTTAAAAGCTCTTTTTGGACTTCCAATGACTAAAGCAGATCTGAAGATTTACAGAAAATGCACTAGAAATAAATCTGTTCCTAAGAAAGCTCACAAAGTCAGTTATGTTTTATCGGGTAGAAGATCCGGAAAGTCTAAAATATCTGCTCTGGTTGCTATATATTTAGCCACTTCAAGAGACTGGTCTAAAATCCTAAGTCCAGGAGAGCAGGGATATATTTTTCTAATTGCAAATGACAGGTATCAAGCTGGAATTTTAAAAGGATATATATCCGGAATACTCAATCAATCCCCAGGACTGAGACAGTTTAAAAAGAAAGATCTAACCTGGCAAATTGAATTAAATAACAGGATAACGATCGCTGTCAAAACTAAGGATTTTAGATCAATTCGAGGATATACAGTTATAGCAGCAATCTTCGAGGAGCTTGCTTTTTGGAGAAGTGAAGAGAGTGCCTCACCCGATTATGAGATCTTAGCTGCTATTCAACCGGCTATGCTTACCGTTAAAGATTCTATGCTGATAGGGATCTCTTCTGCTTATGCTAAACGTGGATTGCTATACGATCAATTTAAGAAGTTTTACGGTAAGTCTAAAGATCCCTTAGTTTGGAAGTCGGATACTTTAACAATGAATCCGACGGCTGATAAGCAGAAGATAGCTCAAGCGATCCGATTGGATCCGGCAAGGGCAAGAAGTGAATACCTCTCAGAATTTCGAGGAGACATAGAAAGCTATTTAGGGATCGATGATATTGAAAGAATTACAGCTAAGGGTATTCGATCCAGACCTTATAATTCAGGTTTTAATTATTCTGCTTTCATTGATCCAAGTGGTGGCCGTGTGGATTCGATGACTTTAGCAATAGCTCATTTTGAAGATTTAAAGATAGTGCTTGATCTTCTGCTAGAGCAGAAACCGCCCTTTTCTCCGGATGCAGTTGTTAAGGAATTTTCAGAGGTTTTAAAGCAATACAGAATCTCATCAGTTATAAGTGATCGATATGGAGGTATTTGGATTCAGGAGAGCTTTTCAAAAGTTGATATAAACGTTCAATATAGTGAAATTTCTGCAAGTGAAATATACTCGAATTTTATCCCTATCGTTATGAATCAAAAAGCAATACTTTTAGACAATCAAAAGCTAAAGACTCAATTTTCAAACCTTGAGAGACATACCAGGTCTGGAGGCAAGGACATCATTGATCACCCTTCAGGATCGCATGATGATTTAGCAAATAGTGCAGCCGGCGTTATAGGTATGATTTACGAAGATCAACAATTCTCCCCATTGCTAGAATCATCCGGAATCAGTGAAATATCTAAGAGTAAAAAAGAGGTTGAAGAAGAAAAAAATATACGGTGGTTGCTTGGTATAACCAGGAAGAAAAAGAAAGAGAGTAAAAATGACATTGATATGGAAAAATTAGAGAAAGAGATTTTTGAGGATTTAGATCCAAAAAAGAAAAAGCATATCGTTAAAATTGAAAAGAAATGATTGATAAGAACTGGGAACTTTTCGAGGATTTAAAACTTTTTGATATTAGCTCGGCCACCGCCGCTTATGTTCTTGGAGTTCGGGAATATCAAATCTGGAAGTGGTCTACAGGTCAAATTCCAATCCCTCTAAAGTACAGGAAGAAACTGGCGAAGCTCATTCAGAGGATGGAGAAGTCTCCTCTTTTATCTAGGTAAAAGAGCTTTACTGATGATTTTCAATGGGCTTACCTCGCCATAATATCCACTTTTGTGCTCTTCAGAAAAGTATGAGTAAAAATGACCAAAACTTTCTGGATAGTAGATTTTGGATGGGTTTTTTCCGAGTTTGATATCGAAGATTGGAGGAAGATATTCGGGGCCGATAAAAAACTGTACCCTTGAAATAATTTCCCTCATACCAATTCTGGCGGTCAACAAGTGCCCCCAAGAGCTTAGTGTTTGGCCTCTATTAAGGTCATATAGAATCGGACTATCGTTTTGGACTACAAAGTTTTCTGGTCGGCCTTTTCCGTCTCGAATGAATGAACGAATAGGCTCAAATGCAGGTTCAGTGCCCGTGAATCGGTGCTGGGATACAGCAAGAAAATAGTGAAATCCTATTTTTGCAATAGCACGGTGATATAGACTTGTAACTGTTACTTTGATTGGAGCATAAAAGCCTGCCCCATTCTCTGGGGGATGCATGTTTTCTACTTTAGTAATCGAAAGATCAGGCCAGATTTGTCGCAGTATGCTTATGAAGTTATCCTTATCTTCGGGGTCAACAAAGAAGTAGACAGGCTTAGATTTTTCTTGTCCGTGCTTCTTTAGAAGTCCTAGTAAATCTTTCTTTGAAGTAACGCTTTTTGGGATTGGAATTTGTATTACTTTTCCATCTTTATTGGACATTCCTATTTGATAAATTGCATATAGAGATTTTGTACCTGGTAATATTTCCCAGAGCACATCTGTCTTTGTTTTTGGAAAAGGGAGTTTTATCTCGATAGGGGGTGCTCCTGAACTTCCTCTCAGGAAAGGGGAAATCTTCTTGTGATCTTTTCTCCCAGTGATACCAAGAAGTAGTCTAAGGAGGCCTTCAGGCCCTACTCTCAAAAATTGCTCTTCAGCTTTTGAGATTGGTTCATTGCATTCTCTACAGATCAATTTAGGTAGAATGTGATGACCTCGGAAGCTACCAAATCCCATAGGTAAACAATGTTCTTTTCCTTGGCCGGGATTATGTTGACAATATATACAGGTTTTTGACTTCATTATGAGAATTTCCCTTTTTCTCAAACGTCTATATTGATGAGGTGCTTCTTCAGCCTAGCTGTCCTTTCAAAAATAAGGAAGCCAGGGCTTTAGTGTTACTTGCTTCCACTCGCCTCAAGTAATTATTGCCAAATACTACTACATTTCCGTATATAAGCTTCTCAACTTTGAATCTGTATTATTTTTTTCAAAGTATTGCTGGTTTTTGAATTCATAACCTCTAAATTCTTTCTCTAAAATTTCGTTTATCTTATCATAAAATTCAATCATAGTTTGTACATTCAATCTCCACTTTTGTAAATGTTCAGATGAAGCCTTTATTATCTGCGTTTTCCAATTATCTGGTAGAGCTTTTCCAGAAGGAGGAATAAATCTCATGCTCTCTGGAAGGGTTAATTTCAATTCATTAGAGTAAAATTGCATTAATAAAAATGTACTATAAATTTGATCAAAATTTTGTATAAGCTCAAACGAAGGGTGAGGATAATCTATTATGAACCTAGGCCAAAAACTATTCCTCTGTACGAAAGCTGTAAAAAATGGCGTGAAATAGGTTCCTTCTTTACATCCTTTTATGAAGTCAGCAATACCATTCATATTTAGTTGAATCTCGATTAATACAGTCTGAATAATTTGAGCTTTAGTATCCTTACTTAGCGTTTGTTGTTTTTTCAAAAAATAATAAGAAAAAAAAGCTGAAAATATAATTGCAACTAGAGCTCCAGCAAAAGCTGAATAAAATTCAGGGGGTAATTTTATGTAATTAAAAACAAATAAAAGAATAATAACTAAAATAAAAATTGCCAATAATATTATTACTGAACTCTTCCCTTTTGAATTTGACATTTTAATACTCTCTTGAATAAATAGTTTTTATCAAAAACTGAGAGGCTTGAAGAGATTTTAATTTATTGCATCTAAAAAGGCAAGGATTTGGCTCTTCTGAATTGAAATGTGCTATAATAAAAATAGTTCTCCTTGACCGGCTGGAATGAACTCCCATTATAACCCACTTTTGCTGAGAATAGCCGGCTTTTTTATTGGGGCAGTTTTTCAACATAAACTTTTGGCGTCTTTTTCTCTTTTTTGGTCCAGAGATTAAAGATTTTGGCTTCCAATTGCCTCAGTTTTCCTTCTTGTTTAAGTAAGTTCTGATATTTTGGCTTTTAATTCATCAATATTTTCTTTCTGAAGAGAATCATCAATTTCATCATTCTGAAGAAAATAAAGAGCTTCTTGATATTTGTCCAATGCCTTAGATTTCTGACCCTTAAATTCTGCTTTTTTTGCCTCTTCAATATATTCATTTAACTGGGTCTTGTGAATAAATGTTTTTATTTCTTTCTCTTTTTTCTCTATCACAGTGATTTTGTCTTCTTCTTGAATTTCTCTCCTTCTTTCATTGATTTTAACAAGAGCTTTATTTGCTTCATTCATTTTTGTTCTGGGAGTCAATCCAAGTTTGGCTTTGTTCATTATCTTATCAATCTCTTCATTTATGTCCTCAAAAATAAGCTCACTTCTAATTCTAAGATAAGCTTTTTCAACCTCTGATGGCGGTAGTTCTAATGTTGTTATATTTTTATCCTCATACTTTTTCAATGCCTGGACATGTTCCAAAAGAGTATCAATTCGACCAATCCTTGTATTAAAGTTTTTTGACTTTTCGATTAGCTTCTGGCTGTCTTGAATTATTCTTATTCTCTGTTGCAAATCAAAATAAATTTTTCCTTGGCAATTCCGACAAAGCTTATTTTTATCAACAGAAAGAAATAAACTTTTTCCCCCGCACCAAATACATTGTGCCATTTAAATCCTCCTTTTTTATATCTTGTTTGATTCCATTTAAACAAGAGAAGCCAGGGTTTCATGGTCACTGGCTTCCACTCGCCTCATTTAATCAAGCTTCCTTTAATTTAACTTTTTCTAATACTGATTTTAATAACTCTCGATACTGAGAAATTAAAAACAGACTTAGCGAATCATAATTTATGGATAATATATTCATTATTTTACCCTCTTCATCGTCATTACCAAACCCTCTGTATCATAAATGCTTAAACTTCCATCATTATTCAAGAGATAATATTCACCAAAAGTATTATTCTCTTCAATCCAATGCTTCTGTCCATTCACCATTTTCTCTAAGAGATTTTTAACACTTTCACTGCCATCTGAATATTTCTTATAGATTTTTAAATTGTCTGCATTTTTTGAAATTGTAACTATTCCGCCTGAGTAAGGCGAGTTGTCAAGCCACCTCCCAATAGTATTGCCTTCATACGAACTTGTTTTTTCTAACAATTCAGCCTTTTCATCCTTAGATAGTCCTATTATATCTACTTCCAAATCAGGATTAAAATGACTTAACGCCCATGCACCTTTTCCAACTTCCATTTCAGGCAAATAATAATTAATGAAAATTCTTTGGAAATGACTGCGTCCATCTCTTTTCAACTCATTTGCTATTTTTATAATGGTATCCTCGTTCACTTCGGATTCCAATCTAATATCTATCATAGTTTTAATACTTCCCAGTTTTTCTTCGTTGATGATTGTGTATTGGATTTCAGCGTGTGGAGTTTTTGACTCTCCAGCTTCTTGTTTTTCACTAGCATTCTTAACACTCTCCTCATCTTCCTTCCACCACTTTGTTCCATATAAAGCATAATCTTGTGTTTCAGACTTTATCAGACCGTGAGGTCTAAATTCAGCAATATAGAACGCTGTACTTTTCGTATCCATCTCAGGCAAGTACATAAAAACTGTAAATTCTTTCCAGTTTTTATTACCATTCTCCCAAATCTTTTTTGCTGTCCTCTCCATGTGTTCTTTTATTGGAAGATTTTCTGCTTCTAATACAATCCTGTATGCCATTCGAGGCGTGTTTAAATAACTATAGTCTTCTTTGTTAACAATCTTATAATCTAATAACTCCTCGGACTTCTCAGTATCAACCGCTAACTCTTCCTTTTCTGCTTTTTCAATCTGTCTTTCACAGCAAAGAACCAAGCAAACAAGAAATAGTAAAAATATTACTAAAATTGATTTAGTGAAAGATAATCTCATCTTCCCCCTCCTTTAGAGGATTTTATACCATACAGAAAAATCTGAAGTCAATCCATATATGAAGATGTCCTTATATATGAATTTTCAACCCATCATAAAAACGTCATTTCAACCATCAGGAAGCCAGGGCTTTATGGGATTTGGCTTCCAGTAGGCTCAATAAAAAATATTAATTTAATTATCTCTATCAATCAAAATTATAGAATTGTTGCTTTTATTCGATTAACTAACTTCTTTTTCAAATCTTCTGCGTTTTCCCAAACTATATGATTATACTGCCGAGTATCAAAATGAGCATTTTTAATTTCATCCTGCTGACATGTCCAGATAACATCTCGATTTAATCCATATGCAAAACCAGCCTCATAATAAACATTCTGTCTCTGTCCAGTAACATCAGCAATAAGAAATTTACATGATTTAATTTCAGCAATAATTAAATCGCATATCTTCTCATTATGCTCTTCTTTCTCAATAAAAATAGGCTCATATCCAGCTTCTATAACTGCTCTTTTTATACCTTCCTCATATATTTCATTTAAATCCTCACTGCAAGACATAGCAATAAAACATTTCTTTGAGAGCACTCCAACTTCTTTCATTTCTTCAAATCTTTTCCATCCAGCCCACGTTAATATTGCGTTTCCACCACTTGTAGGTGGTTTTAATAACCCAGCTTTAAATGCTTGATTTTTAATATTATCAAATTCTTTCTTATTTACAGAATATGTAATTGGATAGTCATTTTCTCCATGAAGCTTGAGAGGTTTTCCAAAATAATTTGACTTTCTTCCAACATATAAGATTAGATTGGAAAGTTTTTCAGTCACTGTTTTCTTCTTATATCTCTCAATTATTTTTTCTATTTGACCTTCTTCATTAAGAACATACAATTCAGGTATAGGTGAACCATACTCATATAGTTCTCTCGTATATGCAGACAACATTGCACTTTTTTCATTAGAAAATCTTTTAAATCTTTCATCATAAATACTTACTGATTTGTATTGCCCACAGATTTTACACTCAATAAAGTATATTGAAGAATTACTTTCTCTTTTAAAATTTTCAGCTTGTTGATTACATAAAACACAATTTGGTAATGGACTCATTTATTAATCCTCTATCTAATTTTTTTGATAATTTCTTAAAATTATAATCATCCACCTAATTGAAGTGTTAATTCAAATATATATCATTTCTACTCATAGAAGCCAGAAGCTTTAGAATCTCTGGCTTCCGCTCGCCTCATTTATTTTTGGAATTTTTCTTTTGATTTCGCTTTAAATATGTTTTTAAAACATGATTTACAAGTCTTTCAAAAAAATGAGGATTAGGAATATAGTCTTCCGGTTCCCATTTTCTTCCTCTATCTATCATGCCTAATGAAAATTCAATCTCTGCTCCTATCAGAGGTGGTCTGAATATTGAAGGAGGGAATGGTTGTCCTTCGTGTAGAGTCTTTGAACGCTGATTGTAGATTCGGGTCAACAGTTCACGAAGAGTTCCAGGGTCAATTCTTCCTCGTTCAGGTCTTTCTTTATAACTCCAAAAACTATCCTCTATGTTTTCAACTATGAATTCTCTAAATCTACGATTAATAAATTTTTCTCTTTTCAAAATAGCACGCTCAATCTTTCCCTTCAAATCATTATTTCCAATATTATCTACAAGGGTCGCTAGTCTAACGTCTAAATCACGAAGTTCAACCTTTCCTATATTTTGTTCTCGACACAATGTTTCAATAGACGAGACCAAATTCAAGTATGCCATATCAGGTTGTTCTTCCAAGAATAAAATAGCATGATAGTATAATCTAACTGCTAAAATGAATTTTTGATGTAAATTATCATCAAGCCCATTTACTAACTCAAGCCAGTAAGGTAGATCTGTGAGCTTACGTTTTCCTGTAATCAGAGGTTTATCAATCCATTCTTCAGGTTTCAGAAATAACCTAGGTTCATCATTCCAGCGAACTTTTGGTCCTCGTTTAAATCTTCTGCGAAGAAAAAGCGATGAAAGGGCGAGTATCTCATCAGCAATATCACCTTCATGATAAAATGCTTCTTTATCAGCAAACTTCCAAGAGCTGTCGTCTTGTGAATAACCTTTCTCTTTAATACGCAAACATAGCTTTCTTTCTTCACCCTCTTTCTTATAGGAAATCTCCCAGATAGAAAAATAATATGGTCCGAAATTACATTCTCCAACTGTATAACCGTCCGTAGAAACTTCATATTCAATTTTATGACTTTCCACACTTTTATCTTCCAAATCCTCGATATTTCTTATAAAATACATCCTTTTGTCGTTTATATTCTTAGAATTATTTTTGTCTAAAGTTTTCGATTTTTTCACTTTTCCTCAGTTGCTGGACTCATTTTTTCCCCTAGCGGTGACTCTTTGACTTATATCACAAAGGGAAAATGGATTCAAATTAAAGAAAAACAGGCTTCTCCCCGTGTAACGAATATGTAACAAATTTTGACTAAAAACGCTTAATTGTGGTTAAGGATGATTAAAAGGAATAATGTCTTTTGCCTCTTTAAAGGTAATTCATTTGTTTATTTATTACAATATTTGAAACAAAATGGATATTAAAGTCGTATATTTATATGGATATTTAACTTGACAATAATATTGTATATGATATCATTTTTGGTTAATAATGGCTTGGAAAGATATCTTAGAAAGGTGGAAGAATTCAATACCAAAAGAAGAGAAGGTTCGTAATGTCTTAAGTGTTATTAAGAATTTCTTCCAGCATCACGAATGGAAAAGCGGGACTCACATAAAAGTAACTGATGAAAGACTTTTATATTATAAAAAGAAACTAAATACTGGAGATGATAAAGTTGCTCCTGACGGTTCATTTCAGATAATAGCTAAAAGTGGAAGAACAGTACCAGGATATTGTATAAAACGACTACTTTATATGGTAGACATAATAAAAGCATGTGAGAGGCATCAAAAATGAAAAAAGACATAAATTACTTCATGAATCTAAATTATAAAATTGAAATCACACCAATTCCAGAAGAAATGGGTGGAGGTTTTGAAGCATCCATTCCTCAATTAGGTAAATATGCGTTTATAGGCTATGGAAACATCATTGATGAGGCTTTAAAGGATTTAGAAGAAACAAAAATAGAATATTTCAAAGAATTTTTAGAAAAGGGGATAGAAATTCCCGAACCTGAAAAGCCAAAAAAAGAATTTAGAGGTGATTTCTTATTAAGAATGCCTACTTATTTACATGAAGATTTATATTATACGGCAAAGAAAAATGATGTGAGCATTAACCAATTTATTAATTATTTACTTACAAAAAATCTCCAAACTTATATGATAGGCGATTTGCTAACTCAGCATTTTCAACATTTTTGGGATACTGTTTGGCTTAAACCACCCTCTCCACTAAAAATCGAAGAAAAATATGTCAATAATTTTATTATTAAAAGGGAGAAGAAATTAATTGGAGCCTAAAAAAGAAAAAGAAATTATTTCAAGAAAATTATACAATAAGATTCTTAAGGGGATTGAACTACAAGATATTTACTATGTGACAGGGAAGTTTTCAATAGTAAGAGAAGCTCTCTCCCCAAATTCAAAAATAAAAATAACGAAAAATGCAAAATTTGATGTGCTATCAAAAAACTTTGTCAGATTATCTCATACTTATAAATTACATGTAATAAACAAAGAGAGTAAAAAGAGATGTATAAATATTGAGTGTGCTTTTGGTTTAGATTTACAAAGCAATGAAGAATTTACTGAAGAATTTTTCGAAGTATTTAAAGAAATAAATTTACCTATTAACACTTGGCCTTTCTTCAGGGAGTATGTATTCAATATTACCTCAAAGATGAATATTCCACCCCTGACTTTGCCCCTCCTTCAAAGTATTTTTTAGAATAAAATATTTTTCTTTCTCATGAATCATCCTCTTCTTCTGGATTCATTTTGTCCTCCAGCTTTGACTCTTTGACTTATATCATAAAGGGAATGAGGATTCAATAAATGGGGATAAACCGCTCCCCATGTAACAAATATGTAACAAATTTTGACTAAAAACGCTTAATTGTGGTTAAGGATGACTAAACGATTTTATTGCTTTTACCTCTGAAAAACTGGCTCCCCGGGAGGGACTCGAACCCCCAACCTAGTGGTTAACAGCCACCCGCTCTACCTATTGAGCTACCGAGGAGTAAGTTCAAATAAATTTAGCAGAATCTTTTGAGAATATCAAACA
>Ga0210003_1002543_pt1 | contig 15290 bp, 8 predicted proteins | sample LantaG_FD_182804 | JGI IMG/M metagenome (GOLD analysis project Ga0210003, IMG submission 182804) | Deep subsurface microbial communities from Baltic Sea to uncover new lineages of life (NeLLi) - Landsort_02402 metaG (SPAdes) (version 2) | ecosystem: Environmental > Aquatic > Marine > Oceanic >... | reverse complement strand
AGAGAGAGAGAGAAGGAGAGAGAGAAAGAGAGAGAGAGAGAGAGAGAGAGAGAGAGAGAGAGAGAGAGAGAGCAAGGAACGTTTTTCCCCTTTTGCTTTCGTTTTTCCTTACCTCTCGGAGGAGAATTGCCCTCTCGACGAGGACCGCGACGACGAAGGGCCGAGGATGGGCAGCGTGGACGGCGAGGGCGAGAGGCGGGGCATCTTTGCTTTCATGTGCTGGGGTCGAGAGAGTCGGGTTCTTCTTCTCTTTCTTTCTTTTTTTGGGGGGGTTGTTTCTGAAGCACAGTTTTATTATTTTTTTCCCCACTTTCCTTTTTTCGGTCTTCCTCCCTTTTGGTGCCCTTGCGTTTCGTTTCTTTTGCTTTTTCTCATCGGGAAAAAAGAGGAAAACAAAAACTCGCGGAATGTCCAAGCCTGGTGGCCGCTCCGCCCTGACGGCTGCCCTCACGGGCACGGGAGGCGAGGGCGCAGAGGCTGCCCCGGCCTCGGCCTCGGCCGCAGGGAGCCACGTCCGGCTCGATGCTGCGGCGTTCCCGTGCCTGGCGTCGGTGCTCGGCAAGAGCAGCAAGCCGGTGCTCGCCGGCGCCGCTGCTGCTGCTGCTGCCTCCGCTGCTTCGGACACCGTCGGAGAGCTCTCTTCGGGCTTTGAGCGCGTCAAGCTCCGTGGTAATGATGTTCTGGCGGGCTCGGCACCGACGGCGCACCTCTTGCCCGACGGCTCCGCGGCGGTAAGTGGGCGCGAGAAATGGAAGAGATGGAAAATCGGTTCGGGATTCAGGCAGTCGCCTCTCTTTTTTTCCCCATTCGGCGCCTTTTCGCTCGCTTCGCTTTGCTCTTTTTTAGGGCACGCTCTTTCCACCTCGTCGCACGCGTCTCCAAAGCGTCTATTGCCACGAAGGGGCGTGGTAACGCTCTCTGCTCGCGGAGGAGGGGAAATTGAGAGCTGTTGACTCGTGGAGAGAGAATGAGAGAAGGGGGGGATGGGTTTTTTTCCTTTCTTCAGGTGCCCGTCGACGCTGTCGACGAATGGTGCACGTGACCTTTGCCCCTTGTGTTGCCTTCCCCTTCGCGGTGGCGACCGGACAGCGGCGAATTGGTGCCTTTCTCTTCGAGCTGAGTACGGTGACGCCCTTGCGGTGGTGGTCACGAGAGTACGAGCCTCGGAGCGGGAGGGAACGAGTGGCCTCCTGGCGGCTACCGTTTTTCGTTTGGCGGCTAGTTTTTTTTTCCCTCTCCTTTTTCGAAAAAAAGCTGCTCTTCTTCCTCTCCCTTGCTCTCTTTCCCTCACCTGTCCTCTTTCCTCTTCCGCCCACATCCTCTCCCGCAGGCCGACTACGAGCTCAACCCGTACCGCAGGCGCGGTGGACAGGAGCGCGTGCCCTCTCTGGCGTCGTCGCTCGCGGACGCGGCACGCTGGACCTCGCTCGGCTCGGCGTCGCTCACGACAAACCTTATCTCGGACGCCTCCATCGGCTCGCTGCCGGCGGGGCTCACCCTCGGGGAGCGCGAGCGGATCCAGCTCGCCACGCCGATGTCCCCGGCGCTCAACATGCTCGCGTCGCTGGGCGCCCCGGACCGCGTATCCGCCCGGGACGCCGAGGGGAAGCGCCTGCGCCGCCAGGCGCTGCGCGGCGCCGTCGTCGTCTTTGTGACGGCGGGCTACTCTGGCAAGAAGTTCATCTTCGAGAAGGCCAGGGAGCTCGGCGTCCGCTCGATCGTGCTCGACGGCCCGGACTCGTGGGCGCAGTCGCTCGTCGCCGAGGGGGTCATCGAGAAGTTCGTGCCCGTCGACTTCGGGGACGCGGACGCCGTCTTCGAGCGCGCGCTGTCGGGCGTGCTCGCGGCGCGCGCCGCCGTCGGCGGCGAGCTCGACGGCGTCTGCACCTTCTGCGAGATGGCCGTGCCGCTCGTCTCGCGCCTGGCCGAGCGCCTGGGCCTGCCGTGCAACTCTCCGGCCGCGGTCGACTCGGCCAGGGACAAGAGCTCGACGCGCAAGGTCATGGAGGCCGCCGGCCTGCCCAACCCGAGGAGCTTTCTGATCGAGGACGCCGCGCAGATCGCCGAGGCGGCCGCGCACGTCGGGTTCCCGGCCGTGATCAAGCCCATCTTCGGGGCCGCCTCCATCGGCGTCGTCCGAGTCAACTCCGAGGAGGAGCTCGTCGCGGCCTACAAGAGGGTGCAGAAGGAGATGAGCTCGGCGAGGATCGTCGCCGGCGCGCTGCAGCAGGGCGCGGACGAGGACGAGGTGGAGGCCTCGACCTCGGGTGCCGACGCCGCCAAAGCTGCCACCGCGGCTAACGGCGCCGCCGCCGCCGCAGCCGCTCCTGCTGCCGCTCCCGCCGCTCCGTCGGCCTCGGCCTCGGCCTCGGCCTCCACTTGGATCAAGACCACGCTGATGGTCGAGGAGTACCTCGACGGGCCCGAGGTCGACGTCGACCTCGTGCTCTCCGAGGGCGCGCCCGTCTACGGCTCGATCACCGACAACTGGCCCACCGTCGAGCCCTACTTCAACGAGACGGGCTCCAACTGCCCCTCCATCCTGCCCGCTGAGCAGCAGCGCGAGCTCGTCGACCTCGCCGTGCGCTCCGTGCACGCGCTGGGCCTCTCGATCGGCGTGTTCCACGTCGAGCTCAAGCAGACGTCGCGCGGCGCGCGGCTGATCGAGGTCAACTGCCGCATGGGCGGCGGGCCCGTCCGCGCCACCAACCTGCTCGTCTGGGGCGTCGACCTCGTCGAGGAGCACCTGCTGACGGCCGCGGGCATCCCGTCGAGGCCGCCCGTGGCGCCGGCGCCGCTCAAGTTCATCGCCGAGTACTCGCTCAACGCGAAAAAGACGGGAAGGATCGGCGCGACCGACTTTTTGCAAAAGTACGAGGCGCACCCGGACGTGCTGTACGCGCGCCCGCTGGTCGCCGCGGGCGAGAAGGTCACGGCCGTCGAGGACGGCATGCCCACGTGGGTCGCGGAGCTGATGGTCGAGAAGCCCACGGTCGAGGAGGCGATCGACTTCGTGCAGCAGATCGAGCGCGAGACGGTGGTGCCTGTGGTTTGACGATGGTTGAGGTTTGATGCCGGCGAGGAGTGCGTTTTGAGAAAGAGAGAGGGAGAATGAAAGAGTGGGAGAGAGAGAGAGAACGAATTCTTTTTAGCAGGCGTTCGTGAGAGAAAAGAAAGAGAGAGAGAGAGAGAGAGAAACAACGGAGAAAGAGAGGGTGTGTTTGTGAGAAGAAGGAAAAAACAGAAACAGGCCGAGAGTCGAAGGAGAAAAAGCACTCTCGATTGCTCTCCATCCTCAAGCCCCGCCTTGCCTCTCGGAGAAGAAGCAGTTGGTCAATTCTCCAACGCTGAGCGGCTGCCTGCTGTCACCCTCGCGTGCCCAGTAGCACAGTGATTGACCAAGCGCTGCTTGTGCTCATCAACTCGGAAGCGCTGGGAAAAAAGAAAAACTGCCGAAAATGTTGATGGCATCGACAGCTCTGCCGTCGGCGGCTTTCCGCGACATCGGCCGGCCGTGCCGCGCCCAGCCCCTGCGAGCTCTCAGGAACCGCGCCTGCGCTCGTTCAATGCTCGTGCGCTGCTCTGCTGAAAAAGTGAGGACGATCAGAAGAGTAGAAGCAGGTGGAAGTGGGCTCTTTCGAACGTTTTTTCTTTCCTTTCCCCTCTCGTTTTTCGATCAAAAAAAAACTTGACCTCGACCCCGACCCTGACCTCTTTTTCCTTCTCTCCCTCCTCTTCCTTCGCCACATCCAGGTCAACGTCCTCGTCGTGGGCTCCGGAGGGCGAGAGCATGCCCTGTCGTGGAAGCTGGGCAACTCTCCCCGCTGTGGCTCGCTGTTCTGCGCGCCGGCCAACGCCGGAATCGCACTGGAGCCCGCGGTGACCGCCGTCCCGAGCCTCGACGTCGCCGACAACGGCGCCGTCGTCTCCTGGTGCAAGGAGCAGGGGATCGGCCTCGTCGTCGTCGGGCCCGAGCAGCCCCTGGTCGACGGCCTGGCAGACGACCTCCGCGCCGCGGGCGTCCGCGTCTTCGGGCCCTCTGCCGCGGCGGCGCGACTCGAGGGATCGAAGAGCTTCCTCAAGGACCTCTGCGCCGAGTACAACATCCCGACGGCAGCCTACCAGCGCTTCACGGATGTCTCCGCGGCCAAAGAATACGCCACGTCCCTCGGGGCCCCTCTCGTCGTGAAGGCCGACGGCCTGGCAGCGGGCAAGGGCGTCACCGTCGCATTCTCGGTCGAGGAAGCGCACGCAGCCATCGACGACGCGCTCGTCGCTCGCAGGTTTGGGGACGCCGGCGCCGAGATCGTCGTCGAGGAGTTTCTCGAGGGCGAGGAGGCTTCCTTCTTCGCGATCATCGACGGGGAGACCGCTCTGCCGCTGGCCTCAGCGCAGGACCACAAGGCAGTGGGCGAAGGGGACACGGGTCCCAACACGGGAGGCATGGGCGCGTACTCCCCGGCTCCCGTCGTGACCCCCGAGATCGAGGAGCAGGTGATGGAGACGATCGTCAGGAGGACGGCGGCGGCGATGGCCGACCGCGGCTCGCCCTTCACCGGGGTGCTCTTCGCCGGCCTGATGATCAAGGACGGCGTCGCCACGCTGCTGGAGCACAACGTGCGCTTCGGGGACCCGGAGTGCGAGGCGCTGATGCTCCGCCTCGAGTCGGACCTGCTGGAGCTCCTGCTCGCGGCGAGCGAGGGCAAGCTCTCCGAGGCGAGCGCTCCGAGGTGGTCCGATGACGCTTCGATGACCGTCGTCCTGGCCGCCGAGGGGTACCCGGGAGACTACAAGAAGAACACTGAGATCCGAGGGATCAAGAGGGCGGAGGCGGCCGGGACAGAAGAGGCCATCAAGCGCGGCTCCAAGGCCGAGACTCCGGCCAAGGTTTTCCACGCCGGGACGAGCAAAAGTAACAAGAGCGACGCCGGCGACGACGACCTGGTGCTGTCTTCCGGAGGGCGCGTCCTGGCTGTCACTGCGCGCGCGCCTGGAGTCGCGGCCGCTCAGGCTGCTGCCTATGCTGCCGTCGACCAGATCGACTGGCCCGAAGGGTTTTGCAGGAGGGACATCGGCTGGCGTGCGGTCGGAAAGTGAACGCGAGATTTTTCCTCTTTTTTTCAGGATTTCGGGTTTTTTTTTTCATTTTCGTATCATTCTCTGGTGCAAGGGAAAAGGAAAAAAAAAGCAGTTCTGATTTCTCGTCGCTCGCTCGCTCGCTCTCGCTCTCTCCCTCTCTCTTTCTTTTCTACAGAAGGCGCGCGCCATCGTCGCCTCGCCTCACCCTCATCATCTTCGTCGCTTCCCTCCTCCTCCTCCTCCTCCTCCTCCTCATCGCTTCACCCGCTGCCTGTTCTTGACCTCGGCCTCCTGCGTCGGGTGCAGCAGGATGTGGTGCTTGGCGCCCGCCGCCGCCCCCTGGTCCCCGTAGCCGTGCGACCAGTCGTAGCTCACAGCGTAGCTGTAGATCGACCCGTCGCGGTTGAAGGCGCCGCAGGGGATCGGCGCGTTGCTCTTGGCCATCGCCTTGAGCCGCTGCTTCGAGTCCTTGTCCCAGAAGTTGTACGCGCCGTCGCCGCCCGTCGTCACAAAGGTGCCGTAGAGTGGGTGGAACGAGATCGAGTTGACCGCGAAGATGTCCGCGCCGTCGCGGTGGCACTTGAACGTGAAGTTCTTGGCGGCCTGCGCGTCCTCGACGTGCTGCACCGCGACGCGCCCCTCGATCGAGCCCACCAGGTAGCCCGAGGTGTCCGGGAACGCCGCGATGCACCGCGTCTGGAACTTGAGCGGGCTCTCGATGTCCTTGTACGGCTGCTGCGGGCTCGTCAGGTTGAAGACCTGGATCCTGCGGTTGGCGGTCCCGACGACCAGCAGCGGCCACGCCACGTCCGCGGCGTATACCCTCTCGGGCACGGGCTGCGTGTGCGCCGGCGAGGCCTGCCTGAGGTCCCAGTACTTGATCGTGCGGTCCCAAGACGCCGTGACGAGCATATTCGAGAGCTCCTTGACGAAGAACGCGTGCTTGACCGGGGCGTCGTGCGTGGCGACGACGCGCGTCTGGTTGGTGGCCAGGGACCACATCTTGACCGTCTTGTCGCAGGAGCCTGGTTTTTTGGTCCGCACAGGGACATTTTTTGTCGGGGAGGAGGGGGTGGTGAGAAAAAGAGAAAAAGAAGAAGAGGTCGAAGAAAAGAGGTTGAGGAGAGGGTCGACGACGAAGAGAAACGGAACAGCGCCTAAAGAGCCGAGCCTGTCGATCGACGTCCCCTCTATCAATCGCAGTGTATGTACATCGACGCCCCCTCGTGCTCCTCAAACGGAGAGAAGAAGAGAGCGACCAGAGAGAGCAAAGGAGGCTGGCTTGACGATTTTCCAATTGTCGAATCCTCATCAGACGTCTCGCCCCTCGACGTCAATCGTTGAATCGTTCCGCTTCATCGTTTTCTCACCTGAAAACACCGTCGTGCCGTCGGCGGACCACGCCGTGCAGAGCACGGGCTGGTCGTGCTGCGTGGCCGCCTTGGGCAGGCTCGTGCCGTTGGGCTGCACGTCCCAGCAGCGGACCTGGTTGTCCCACGAGCCGGCGACGAGCAGGTTGGCGACGGGCGAAAACGCGAGGCTCGAGACGCCGTCCGAGGGCGGCGACGTGACCTCAAAGTCCTTGTTGGGGTTGTGCGTCGGCACGGGAGCGGCCGCTCCGAAGGCCGTGCCGAAGGCCGACATGGCCTTGGAGGGAGAGCGAGCAGAGAGAGAGAGAGAGGGAGAAGAGAGAGAAAGAGAGAGAGAGCAGAGTCTCCTCCCTGAGTGATCGATTGTGTTTTTTTTCTCGCGCTTCCCTCTCTCTCTCTCAAAGACACAAGCAATCGTCTCTCGCCAAGTAGAAAGCGCCTACAAATTATCTCTCTCCCTTGCTTCTCTCCTCTTTTTCATTGACCCACAGCCCTCCACAGGCAGACTCGCACCTACGCTCCTGTTCGGGAACGAAAATTCGCCGCGTTTCCGATGCAGAGCGCGGCCGGAATACGGCTCAATCGGCACTTGCCGCCCCGAAACAGACGAAAGCCGCCGGTTTCGGGCACTGAAGGCGCTCTCGTCGCGCAACTTTCGAGGTAGGAGACGCAGAGGAGGGTGTGCTTGCGCGGAGGCTGGGCGCCGAGGCTACAAAAGGCTTGAATTTCGGCTGGCGTTTCTTCTTGCGGCGTTGAATGAAATTGATGTTTTTTTACGCTGCCGTCGTCGACCTCGACCCCTCTTCTTCTCCTCTCTCTCTTTCCTCTTCTCTCACACCCCGTCCATCCCTCCTGCTTTATACCGCCTCCAGGCCCAGCTCGACACGGCGACAGCGCGCCATCGTCGTGAAGACGCGCGCTGCAGCGGACGGATTGGATCCTTCCGCGACTCCACCTCAAACACCACCGCCGCCGCCGCCGCCTCGACCCCCCCCCACGTCACGCACCCGGCTCGCCACCACCATCCTCACCGTCCCGCGCCGCGTCGACCTCTACTTTGCCGGGAAGCCCATCCGCCGCGCCTTGTGGACGGCCATCTCGTTCGGAGTGGGGTTTTACGCGGCCAACACGGTCTCCCTCTCCTTTGGGGCCCTGGCCATCAACGACGTCATTGCCGCGGCGCTGAGCGTCGCCGGGTACGAGGTCGCGTCGGCGCTTGTGTATGCGAGCCCGGGGGCGACCAGGAGCTTGAGGCTGAGGCTGCTGAACGCCTTCAAGATTGGGGCAGCCTGCGCGTTTATCATGGACGCGTTCAAGCTGGCCGGGTAGGAAATGAGCTTGGTTGGTTGGTGGTATTGAGAAGAGAGAAAGGGAGGGAAGAGAAACCGAATGAAAAAAGTGAAGAGAGCAAACAACGAACGACAACACTGCTTTACAAACTTGCCAGAATTCCAACCTGTAAAATGACCCTCCCTTGTCGAGAACACGATCAAGAGTTCTGATACACGGTGCTGATGGTGGAAAAGAGAGAAGTAGCGAGAGAGAGAGAGGGAAAGAACAGAGAGGGGCAGAAGAGGGGGGGAAAACAAGCAAAAAGAAGGAAAAGGGTTTTGGTGTCTCTCCGAGAGCGCGCCCGAATATTCGACCGCCTCTTTTGCTCAAAGCGCCTACCTCGTTGGAACCGGATCAACGAGCTGAGTGCCCTCGTGTAATTTTCGGGGCCAGTCGACGAGTGGAAGTTGGGGGAAATGAGCGGTGAGCTCATTTTTGGTGGCAAAGATGATGATGGTATGGTGCCCTCGAGTCCAGCTGCGCCCTCGGTGGCGCACCAAGTAGCTCGAGCAAACTGAAAAATTCGAGTCGGGTATGTGGCTCGAAAGCGGTGCTCACGGATGTTGCGAAAGCGTGCTGATGCGCCCTGGGAGGGTGGGAGAGCGCGAGCAGGCGCCGGGGAAGACGCGGATGGTATTTTTGGAGGTGTTGAGTGCAAGGAGCGACGGCGGCGACGCGAGCGAGCGAGCCTCGGAGAAATCCAAACTCGGCGCTGCGCCTATTCTCCGCAGCGCTTTTTCCTCGGCTCTCCATTCATCGCACGTGCGTCGCACAGCGAACTGCAGCTTCTCAGGGTCGTCGCGAAAAACAGCGCGCTAGTGCGACGAAATGGCGAGAAAGGCTTGATCGTGATCGCGTTGAGGGCTCCAAAAACGCTCTTCCCCATCGCCGCGTCTTTTCTCCCTTTGTGCCACAGCTTTTAGCGCATCATGTAATGCATGCGGGCCGTACACAGGCGATTTGGTCTGGCGCTTGCGTGCGAGGAAACGCAAAGTTTGCAACGTCCGGGGGGCAGATTTTTCTTTTCGACGTTGCCACGCGCTTTTCATTCTTTAGTTTGCGTTCTAACGATCAGCGCATATGTATCGCTCCGGTGCAGTATGTTTGGAAGTGAACGCCGCGTTGAAAATGCGCCGCACGACGATTCCGCATAGTCGAGTCCTCGGGTGACTTGCTCCGCATGCAGCCACACGGGCTCTTCGGGCCACGATGATTGCGTCGCAAGGCTTTAACAGGTAGTCGAATGCGTCGCATGCGCAATGTCAACCTTTTTCAGCCGCGGGAATGCAGAGTTTTCACCGAATTCGGGCGTTACGCGCTCGGGCCTCTTTCGTCCTGCTTTATTTGCGCATCGTTCCTCTCATTGTTCAGCGCACTCGCTTTGTGTGTCGATTTAGAAACTGCAAGTGAAGAATGCGGCAAAAGAACGACGGAAAAGCACATTTTGGCGCATTGGCGGCGAGAGGCCTGCGCCGAGATGGCCCAAGTTGCGGTGTTCCGCTTCTCGTCTTGCGCCGCAACTGCATTTACCCACTTCTTATATGCGTCGCATTGCTTCGTGTTCGTTTACGAGGCCCGCTGCGGGCCTCCTGCGCTTCAACTTCCACTTCGCGGCATCGTCAACTCTCTCGACCTTACTTTGCGTCGCATGTGCCGTTGCTGTTACGAACGCCTTTGCGCATATGCTGTTTTCCATTACTAACGCAGGCCGTTGATATTTTTGCCGGATCCAATGGGCACGAGGATCTTCGGGAAAATGGAAGAACGAAAAAACAACTCTGCTGCTAGACTGGAGTCCACTCTGAGTTGACCTCCTCCTCTCGCAGCCTCCCAGCGTCTCGCTCCCTCTACGCCTCCAGCGACCCCGCCGCTGCCATGTTGGAAGCTTCGCCGGTTTCTTCCGCGCTCCTTTATCCTATTTTCGTCTCGCGCGAGACGGTGGATTATCAAAGCGCTCGAGTCAAACCCGGCCGTTTTTCTCTTTTTTTTTTGCCTTTGCTCGCTCGCCGTTGTCAGGCTCTGCTCGCAAACGCTCCCCAGTCTCTTTTTTTTTCTCTCTCGTTCGCCTTTTTCCGCTCCCTTCCAAGCTTTCAAATTCATATATTCGTGCTCAGTACACTCTCAATTGTCGATCTACGTGAGTGGCATGACGAAAGCGTGACTCGAATTTACGGGGCTCGGCTGGCACCTCGCGCGCCGGCACTCCTGCTTCCTCCTTCCTCTCTCTCGAGAAGACAACAACCCGCTCGTTTTTCCATCATCCACTTTATCTCCGTCCATGCCAGGCGAATCGTTCTACTAGGGACGGCCAGATGATTCTACTAAGACACGCAAGATGCAGAAAGAAGCGGTGCACTTGAATTTATGTCGAGAGAGAGAGAGAGAGAATCTCGACGACGACAGGTATCGTCCTGCGGCCACTTGCAAAAAAAACTCTTTCTCTCCTCGCCCCTCCTCCACTTCGAACCCGCCATCGATTTCTTCCTTTTTTTGCGCTCGGCGAGTACCTCTTGATACATCGATAACAATTTACACGTGCAAGGCAAACAGAACGCAACGCATTCTCTTTGAAAACGCCGGCAAAGATGCAAAAAATACACAAAAATGGTTGTTTTTGGTCGTTTCGCGCAGTTTTGGGGCACTTTCGACCTCTACTCCTCCTCGATTCGCTCCAAATCTTCGCCACAGCATCACTTCATCATCTATGAAAACATGAGCTGCAGAAGCGGTGGTGAAGAACAAAGTGAAAAGTGGCCAAAGCTCAACGTTCTGCTTTTTGGCCCTCTTTTTGCCTTTTTCACCTCGCCCGCGTCACCTTATCGCCTCCTTCTCCGAGGTCAAGAACGCCACGACGGACGGCGACGACGCCTCGGGCCCGCCGCCAGCGACAAGCGCTCTCGCCAGCGAGCGGAGGCGCGTTCGTGTTGCTGCTGCTGTTGTCGTTGACGTCATCATCATCGTCGTCGTTGCCGTCTCTCGTGTCGTCCTCGCCGTCGCCTCCACTGCTGCTAGCCCATGTTGTTCTCGTTGCTGTTTCCGCTGATCATGAGGCGGGTACGCGCCCCTCGTCGTCGCCTCAAACTCACGCAACGCCAGCGCGTTCCCGTCGCTGCGCAGAGCCGCGACGCTCTCTGCCGCCGCGGCAGCGGCGACGAGCCCGTTTTTGTGCTTTGATAAAAACGCCGCGGCTTCGTCGAGCTGACTCAAAGCCATTAGAAAGAGACCCAAGTTGTCTCCTCGTGGCCCGGCAAGCACGACAGACTCTAGCCGACGAGCCGCGTCGAGGTGCTCGAGAGCCTTTTCAGCGGTCGTGAGCGATGAGCGGATTTCGTTGCGAGCGGCGCGCAGGGCCTGTTTTTTTTGTTTTTTTTAGGTTTTTCGAGGGTGGTTTCATGAGCTGGATACTGCGAGGACCAAGATCCTCGGGGAACATCGCTGGGTGGTTTGCGCCGGGTCGCGGAACTCTCCTCTCGGGAATCGAGTGATTCCTCGTGGAGGTCGGGGTCGAGGAAGGAAGGAAGGTTTCGCGATGGTCGAGCGTTTTTTTCCGCTCGAACCATCGTCTCACCTGAGTTCTCGCGACCGTGGGCGCTGCCAGCTCGGCCGCTCGCCCCAGGTCGGACTCGCAGCGCGCCAGAGCGACATCCGTTTCGGTGCTGAGCGCCTCGGACCGCGAGAGCAAGGAGCGGAGGCGCTCGGCGCGCCGGTGCGACGAGGAAGCCATTCTGTTATGTCGAAAGTGAAAAGAGAGAGAGGGAGAGAGGGAGAGAGAGAGGGAGAGGGAGAGAAAGGCGAGCGATCGAGGGGGAACATCAAATGTTTTCACTTTTCTTCCTTTTTCTTTTTCTGAGAAGAAAAGAAACGAGTTTTCTCCCTCTTTCTGCAGCACGCACGCAAGTCACTTTTCTCTTCGCCCCGTGTCGAGAGCACGTCGCGCGCCGCGATCCTCCCGCAGTCAAGAGAGCTCCGAAATACAACAGCCCCGCGTTCCTATTGAGCCTCTTGTGACCTTTTTTCAAGCGTCAGAGATCGACGGCTAGTAAGAAAAGAATCGACAGACACAGATGGCCTCTTCTCCCAGCGAAAACGGCAATCCATTTGCTGCTCTCGCCGCTGGTGCGTTTACGAACATCGTGGTGGTGCCATGGATACATGCAGAAGAGAGCGAGAGAGAGAAAGAGAAAGGTGCAGAAGAGAAGAAAGAGGACACGCGCTGATTAAATGACCTTCAAAAATTCGGCCCCGACCTCGCTCCAACAAACAAACAAAAAACAGAGGCCTCTGCCTCCGCCTCTTCTTCCAGCAAAGACGGCGCGCCGCTGACCCCGGAGCAGGTCGAGAGAAACATCCAAGAGGCCCTGGCGTGCCCCTGCATCGCGGACTTCCGCGACGGGCCCTGCGGCCCTTCCTTTGTGGCCGCCTTTTCGTGCTTCCTGAGATCTACTTCTTTGCAACAAGCGGGGACGGGCGCGAGCGCGGGCAGCAGCAGCAATAGCGGCGGAGGCGGAGCCAACGCGCCCGAGTGCCTCGGCGCCTTCGAGGCAATGCAGGCATGCATGGTCAAGCACCCGGAGGCGTTCACCGACTTTGTTATATCAAAAGAGGAAGCCGAAGCGGACGAAGACGCAGAGGAAAGTGGAGGGAGCGGAAGAGAAGACAAAAAGAGGTGATTTTTTACTATCTTCGTTTCTTCTTTCCTCCTTGTGTCAAAAGAACTACAAAAAAAAGAGCACTCAGCACTTGAGAGACGAGAATGAAACGAAGGGATGGAACGGAACGAAGTGAATGGATGTCGCTCCGGCCAGAGGAGCCTCGGCGGGTGCGGTGCGGCGACGGCGACACCCGAAGAAAGAGTCTTTTCGTCTCACAAATGCTGCTACACAGTTTCATCTCCTTTCTTTTTCGAGGAAAGGCTCGCCTCAAAGAAACGAAAAGAAGGAGAAGATGAACTAAGAGAAAAAAAAAGAATTTCGAGCTCGCCGGTTGCTTTTTTCTCTCGGCAACCGGCCGCGGCGTCCCTGCTGCGGAAGAGTTTGAGAGGCGAAAGAGTTCCCCTTTCTTCTCCTCCCTTCTCTTCTCTTCTCACTTTCACCCGGACTTGAACAGCAGCACTGCGTAGTGTCCCAGGTAGAAGTAGATAAAGTGCTTGGTCTCGTGCGTGACGTAGGATCCTGGTGTGCGGGAAAAAAGAGGGGGTGGTTTTTGAGGGTGAAAGAGAGAAAGAACAAGAGTGAGAGGTTTATTTTCTTTCTCTCCCGACCGTTCTTCTCCCCCCCTTCGTTTTCTCTCTCCTCCGTACCAAAGTTCCTCCCGACGACGCAGTGCCACAGCGGCGAGTGCCTCCTGTCAAACTCCTTCTTGATGTACGCGGCGATGTCCTTCTCGATCGTGTACTTGTCGATGGCCTGGTATTCTCGGAGGAGGAGGGCGGGAGGAGGTGGGAGGTTGGGGTTGAGGGCGAGAGAGAAGAGGAGGATTTTTTTTCAAAGCGACAGCTCCCGAGTCGAGAAGAGCAGCAGCGAGTGGTTCGGATTGGCCGTGTTTTCTGCGCTCGAGAGCGGTTTTCTTCGCGTTCAGAACACAGTCATATCTGCAGCCGTTCCGTCGCATCCCAGAGACAGCGCATTCGACGAGCGCGAGGCGCCGCGGAGAGCGCGGCGACGGCAAAAAGACGAGAGCGGAGAGGACGACATCGACGTCGTCGGCGTCGCCGATGTTTTTTTCCGGGCGACCAAAGCGCTCTTCCATCAACGCTTACCGTCGTCGCGCAGTCGATGGCGTCCTGCTGGAGGTCCTCGGCCATGTCGACGGCCTTGATGGTGGCCTTGCGCTCCTCCATTTCCGGTGGCTTGAGTGGGAGAGGAAAAGAGGGGGAGATTCGAGCCGAGCAAGATGAAGAAAGAGAAGAAGAAGCAGAGTGATTTTATTTTATTTTCGGAAGAGCAAAAGTCTCTTTATTTCCTTTCGTTCCGCTCTCGACGCTGTGTTTGTTCGACGGCGGCGACAGCAAAAAAGGAAGGGACAATCCTTGCAAAAATGACGCGCTACTACTGCGACTACTGCGATGCGCACCTCACGCACGACTCGGTGAGTGTGTCTTCTCCGTGCACTGCGAAAGAACGGGACGATTCGAGCTCTGAGGCTCGCTGAGGAGGGCCCATGCGCCTTCTCTCACGGCCGCCGCTTTTTTCCTCGTTCAATCGGCGATCGCCTTTTCTCTTTCTCAACCTTCTCTTCTTCTTTCTCCCTCTCTCTCTCCCTCTCTCTCTCCCTCTCTCTCTCCCTCACGAACACAAATACACCTAACGAGCACAGACGGTCGTCCGCCACCAGCACAACACGGGCTTCAAGCACCGCGCCAACGTCCGAAACTACTACGCCCAGTTCCTGCTCGCGCAGGCCATTCCCCCGGGGCCCGTGCCGGGCCCCGGCGGCGGCCCCGCGCCGCAGGCCTACACTGCGTCGGGACCGCCGAGGCCCGGGGGGGGCTTCGCCGGGTGGAGGCCGCCCGTGCGCGGTCCGCCCGGGGTGAGCGTGTACTACCCTCGGGGGCCGCCGCCGCCGCAGGGTGCCGGTGGCGGTGGCGGGTTTGGAGGAGGAGGGGCGGGAGGAGGCGGAGCGCCCGGGTATCAGCAGCAGCAGCAAGGCTTCCGGCCGCCTTTTGCCGGCAGCGGCGGCCCTCCTGCTCCGCCGCCTCAGCAGCAGCAACAGCAAGGATACTTCCCTCCGCCACCTCCGTTGCAGTGAGAAAAGAGAGAGAGAGAGGGAGAGGGAGAGAGAGAGAGGGAGAGGGAGAGGCGGGACGCCTTTGTAACAAACAAGTTGTACTTTTAATCAATCAAGAGTTTCTCTTTTTCTTTTTTCGTTTTTCTTTTTCTTACTGAAGTCTAAATGAAAAATGATGGATGATGCGAAGAAAAAGAAGAAGAAAAAGAAAAAAAAACGGAAACGGGGGGAAAGAATTGTCTCGAGGCTCGCATGCATTTTTTTTAATCCAGAATCTAATCCACTATAGGAAAACTGGAAAAACGACAAGGCCTCCGAAATTTGTTGCGAAAGTGGGCGGCCGCGGGGGTGGCGTTGAGAAAAAAAAGCTAGGTGCTTCGTCCCACTTCAGGGAGAAAGAGAGAGAATTTTCTTTTTCTTTTTTCTTTCTTTTTTCTTTCTTTTTCCTCCAGGGCAAAAAAGAAAAAGAGGCCAGCTATATGAAAGAGAGGGCAGAGAGATGACGTCCCGTCAATCTCGATCAATGCTCAAAATCGATAAGAAACGACCAATCACCGCATCCTGAAGCTCTGCTGGCGCGGGCCCACGGCGCCGCGCGAACCGCCCGAGCGGTACTCGAGCTCGATGTCGAGGTCGCGCGGGTTGCCGGCGTTGGGCGCGCAGCGCAGGCTCGCCTGCATCTTCTCCCCGGCGCAGAGCACCACGGGCTCGTCGAGGTAGAGGACCGTCTGCTTCCAGTGCGTGGGTCTCGAGCCGGGGCCCGTGGAGAAGCTGGTAGATTTT
>Ga0210003_1002541_pt1 | contig 15295 bp, 14 predicted proteins | sample LantaG_FD_182804 | JGI IMG/M metagenome (GOLD analysis project Ga0210003, IMG submission 182804) | Deep subsurface microbial communities from Baltic Sea to uncover new lineages of life (NeLLi) - Landsort_02402 metaG (SPAdes) (version 2) | ecosystem: Environmental > Aquatic > Marine > Oceanic >... | reverse complement strand
GAGTATTTTTTTTCTTCTAGATAAAGATTTTCATAAATTATTAAACGAAGAATGTAGAAATAAAAAACTTATAGAGATCTTGGATAATTTTGAAGATCACACGAACTGGTTTATAAATTTGTTTATGAAAAATTATTCTTTTAAAGAATCCATAAAAGATCATCTATATATAATAGAAGCCATAGAAAAAAATGAGGAAGATTTAGTTGCTACTACTTTAATTCGACATTTAGAGCGGGTGAAAAATTCTGTACTTTTAGAGATTACTTCTTGATGTTATCAGTTCACTAAATAATTAAATATAATTTAGAAGTAATGCATGTAAATCACTAAAAAATGCTTGCTTTTAATTTTTAAATGAACTATGTCAACAAATTGTTGACAATAAATAAATTTTTAGATATAATAAATTCATAGAGCGCAAGATAAGGAATAGAGAACTTATAAAATTTTTAAAAGTTCAAGAAAAAAATGAGGAGGAGTCGAATGAAAAAAAGGTTTGTAATTATTGGTGCAGGTAATGGAGGCCAGTCTCTTGCCGGTGATATGGTGCTAAGGGGCTCGAACGTAACCGCAATCTACGACAAAAATGCTGAAGCAGTGGCTGCAATTACAAAAAACGGTGGAATTAAAATGAGTGGACCGGTTGTGCAGGGGTTTGCGCCGATCGAATGCGCAACCAATGATCTTGAGGTAGCGATGAATGCAGGAGACGTTTTCCTTGTTTGTATCACTTCCAACTTTCACAAAGCCTTAGCTTATGAAATTGCACCGTACATAAAACCTGAGTATACAGTCGTTCTTCTGCCGGGTTATATTGGCAGTTCCATTATGTTTTCCAACACTTTAAAAAAATGCGGCGTAAAAGAACTTCCTTTGATCGGTGAAGCAGTGAGCTTCCCTTACGCCACAAGATTGATCGAGCCAGCACATGCCGGAATTAAAGCTCGCAAAGATGCTCTACCAGTTGCGGCACTGCCGGCAACCAGAAATGAAAAATTCATTAAAATTGTTCAGGAGGCTATCCCTGAGGCAATCCTTTCCTCAGACACCTTGAGCGTAGGCTTTAACAATGTAAATCCTGCCACTCACGTTGCATTTTATCTGTTTAATCTGGGCAAGGTGGAATCTCCAGAAGCCAAGAACTCCGATTTTCATAGTTGGGGAACTCCAACTGTTATCAGAATTCGGTACGAAATGGATGCCGAACGTTTAGCAGTAATGAATGCAATGCATTTGAAAACAATAACCTTTGACGAGTTCCATCAAATTTGTTATCATAACAAGCATTATAAGCTAATTCATCAGGCAGAAGGTCTTCCAAAGAGTGCCAGCCAAGTTCCGGATCGCTTTATCGATGAGGACGTTCCAATGAGTTTGATTCCAATGTCGGATTTCGGCAAAAAGCTCGGCGTGCCCACACCTACCATTGATGTTTTAATTCAAATGGCAAATCTCGTTAGAAAGAAGAATTTTGCGATTGAGGGTACCACCCTGGAGAATATGGGTGTCGGTGGCATGAGTATTGACGAAATTCTGGCTTTTGTACGGGGATAGTACCGTAAAGCCGTAATAATCAACACAGAAATCTGGAATAATCCCTAAAAGTAAAGGAGGAAAAGGAAAGGAGGAAATTGCATGATGTGTATTGCAAGACAGTAATATAATATAGATTTTAATCTAGGAAAATTTATCTATTAAATTAAAATAACAATAAGGAGATTAAATTATTATGAAAAAATTAATGAAATTTTTTTGGATTGGTGTATTTGTAATTACTATAATATTGCTTAACATAAATGGGATAATAGCAGCTGAGAGACCTCTTAGGACTAATTGGACTTGGCCTGCTCGTATTGATCCTGCTATAGGTGTCGATACGACTAGTACGGTTGCTTTAATTAATCTTTATGATGCACTAGTTTTTCCTGATGTTAATGGAGACCCACAACCACATGTTGCAGAGAGTTGGAAAGTATCAGACGATGGATTAAGCTGGACATTTTATATACGAAAAGGGATTAAATTTCATGATGGTAGTGAATTAACCGCAAGTGATGTTAAATTTAGTTTTGATAGACTTAGAACTATAGGGCGAGGGTATGCTTTCTTTTTTTTAGGACAAGAAATGAGCGCAGAAGTGATAGATACATTTACTGTAAATATCTATTTAGAGAGATCATCGGGTCCATTTTTACAGACTTTAATGTATTTTTTTATACTAAATGAGGATTTGGTTAGAGCAAATATTGAAAAAACTGGTGAATATGGCGAATTAGGGGATTATGGGAAAGAATATCTTGTCTCGCATGATGCTAGTTCTGGGCCATATATGATGAAAGATTTTTCGATGGCAACCTCTCTTACTATGGTAGTTAATCCAAATTATTTCCTACCGATAGATCCGAATTCGCCCGATGAGTTTGAAATGATTGGAACAACAGAGGCAATTACAGTTAGGACATTACTAGCAAAAAGAGAACTTGATATCGGAGATGTTTATCAGGCTCCAGAAAATCTTGAAACTCTTAAAAATATTGAAGGCATAGAAATTGCACAATTTCCTGTCCCTGCAGTATGGAATTTAATGATGAATACAAAAAAACCACCGACCGATGATATTCATTTCCGAAAAGCCATGGCATGGGCTACTGATTATGACACCATAGTAAATTATATATGGAAAGGTTCTATTCAGGCACGAGGTCCTATTCCACATATACTTTCTAGCCATGATCCTACAGTATTTCAGTACCATCGAAATTTAGATAAAGCAATGGAGGAGTTAAAACAATCTAAATATTACGGTCAACTAGAAAAATACCCTGTAGAGTTGCATTGGTGTACAGAAAGCGCAGAAGAAGAGAAACCCGCAATGGTATTTATGTCGAATATGGCTGATATTGGGATAGAAGTTAAGGTAGTATCAGTTCCGTGGATGCTATTACTAAAAGAAGAGTTATCTCTGGAGACTAGTCCAACAATTATATGTGCAGGTTCTAATAGCCCTTATGCAGAAGCTGGAGGTATGCTTGAACTCAGATACTCATCAAAGGGAGTAGGTAATCCTAACCAAAATGAATGGTTACAGGATCCTAAATTTGATGCTATGCTTGAGGATGCTCTTGCAACTGTCGATAAAGATGAAAGATTTGCTAAGTATAATAAATTACAGCATTATATAGTTGATCTTTGTCCAACAATTTGGTTAGTTGATCGGATCCTTTGTAGTCCTTTCCAGAGTTCTTATGTAGATTGGTATGTTGATGAGCCTTTTTCCCCAATAAAGGGTCATTATATGGTAGTACGTAATATAAAAATATATCCCGAAAAAAAAGCAGCACTTTTAAAATAGAAGAGAGGAAGGATCCAAATAGAGAGGGCTATATTTGCCCTCTCTATTAAAAATAAAAAATAAAATTATGGAAATTATAAAACTTATAATAAAACGATTATTTTATTCAATCTTTGTCGTAATTGGTTTTTCTATGTTAATATTTATTTTCACTCGAGCTATTCCTGGTGATCCAGCAAGATTGGCTTTAGGGACAGATGTCCCCGAATGGGTTGCTGAGAAATTAAGAGAGGAAATGCATCTTAATGACTCAATTTATACACAATATTATTATTGGGTTAAAGGAATAACGAAAGGTGATTTAGGAATCTCATTAAATACCAACCGAAGCGTTATGACTGATATAAGGGAATTTTTCCCAGCGAGTTTAGAACTTGCTCTCTATTCAGGAACTCTTATGATAATTCTAGCAATTTTATTTGGGGTAATATCCGGTTGGTATAATAACACTTGGATTGATAATGTATTCAGAGTAATTGCTTATCTTGGAATTGTAACACCTTCATTTGTAATTGCAATATTTTTTGTGACTATATTTAGTTATTCTCTTGATATTTTACCCACCATAGGTAGACTTAGTTCTGGACTTACTCCTCCACCTTACATAACTGGATTAATCACGGTTGATGCATTAATTACTGGTAATTACAAAGTATTAATTGATGCAATTAAACATCTTATTATGCCGGCTTTTAGTTTAATGATGGGACCAATGGCACAAAATACAAGAATCATTCGTTCATCTATGATTGATAATTTACATAAAGATTATACCATGGCTGAACGCTCATATGGAATACTCGAGAGAGTTATTATGTTTAAATATCTATTTAAATCTTCACTTATTCCTGGAATATCTATGATAGGCGCGTGTTTAGGTCATCTTATGGGAAATGCTTTTTTAATTGAGTTGATATTTAATTGGCCGGGGCTATCCCGCTATGGAATGAATGCTATGTTAAAGAAAGATCTAAATTCTGTTATTGCTGTAACAGTAGTATATTCATTGGTATTTATAATACTAAATATTATTGTAGATATTATTGTTAATACCCTTGATCCCAGAATTGAATTAGGAATAGGAAGAGGTAAATAAAATGAAAAATAATAATATTAATTTTGAAAAATTATCAAGTCAAACGAATAGATTAGCAAGATATTGGTATAAATATTCCCGAAATCCTCTCTCTGTTTTAGGTTTAATAGCTATTTTTATAATCGTGTTTATGGCTATTTCTGCTCCCTATTTATCTCCTTATCCAGAATCTGCTGGTCCTTATGTAAATATAGTTGAAGCAAACCAGCCGCCTAGTTTTGTTCATTTTTTTGGAACAGATCTTCTTGGACGAGATATTTTTACGCGTACAATATTTGGTTTAAGGCTATCATTACTTATGGGAATAGTTGTTCTTTCTCTTTCTGCTCCACTAGGTGTTTTTGCAGGATTAGTTGCTGGATATTTTAGAGGTAGATGGATTAGTGTATTGATAATGAGGATTGTTGATGTTTTTCTTGCTGTCCCTGTATTGATTCTTGCTTTAGCAGTTTGTTCTATTCTACCTCCTGATGTATTTAACGCAATGATTGCAGTGTCCATTGCTTGGTGGGCAGTGTATGCAAGATTAATATATGGTGTTGCTTCTTCTATTAAAGGAGAATTTTATATTCAAGCTGCAGAAGTTATAGGAGCAAGTACCGGGCATATATTATTTAAGGAAATCCTTATTAATTGTTTGTCTCCTATTTTTACTAAAATGAGTGTAGATATGGCTTTTGTAATTTTAATTGGGTCAAGTCTAAGTTTTGTTGGGTTAGGTGCTCAACCCCCTACTCCTGATTTAGGTTCAATGGTAGCTGACGGAGCTAGGTTTTTGCCTAATCATTGGTGGATGGCAATTTTTCCAGCTTGTGCAATTGTAATAATCGTATTAGCTTTGAGTCTTATGGGGGATGGTTTGCGTGATATGCTTGGATCAGAGGAGGTATAAGAATATTAAGAATATAATGAATAATCCTTTAATTGAAATTAAAGATTTGCATGTACAGTTCAGAGTCTTTGAAGGAATCCTTAAGGTATTGGATGGAGTAAATTTGACTTTGAAATTTGGGGAAAAAGTAGGTTTAGTTGGAGAGACGAGCTGTGGGAAGTCAACCATAGGGAAGGCTATAACGAGGCTACTTTATATACCGCCAGCGATAATTACCAGGGGAGAAATCTTATTTGAGGGTAAGGATATCCTGAGGATGAGCCAAGTAGAATTCCGACAAATTAGAAAGAAAATATCCATAATATTTCAAGACCCTACGGCTGCTCTTAATCCTTTTTTTACAATAGGCACTCAAGTCCAGGATGTCATTAGATTTGCAGAGAGATCAGGGAAGAATACAGGAAAAGAGGATATCAGAGCACATGCAATACAGGCATTAAAGGAGGTTTTAATACCGGATCCGGAAAGAGCGCTTAAAAGCTATCCCATCCAACTTTCTGGGGGTATGCGCCAGAGAGTTTGTATCGCTATGGCTCTAGTAAGAATGAACAAGCTGGTTATTGCTGATGAGCCAGTGACATCTCTCGATGTAACAATACAAGACCAGATCCTTCGATTATTAAAAGAACTAGTAGAGAAATATAATACATCGATTATTTTAATTAGCCATAACTTGGCAATAGTTAGAGAGTTGACAAATAGAGTCTATATTATGTACGCTGGCTCTATTGTAGAAGTGGCGAAGACAAAGGACTTCTTTGCTCATCCATTGCACCCATATTCTCAGGGGTTACTTAGTGTTATTCCCAAACTAACTGGTGGTGGAATAGGAGAAGGAATTTATGGTAGTGTTCCTAAATATATCAATCCACCTAAAGGTTGTCGGTTTCATCCAAGATGTAAACAGGTAATGCCTATATGCAAAGAAAAAAAGGCACCTCTCTTTAAGGTTAGTGAGGATCACGAGGTTGCATGTTTTCTATTTAAGAATGGGGTGTAATTATGTTGAACAATAATATATTGACTGTAGATCAACTTAAGAAATATTTTATTGTTAATCAAGGAGTTCTTAAGGCAGTTGACGGAGTTACCTTTTCTGTAAAAAATGGTGAAATCTTTAGTATTGTAGGCGAGTCTGGTTCAGGAAAAAGTACAGTTGCCTATATGATAATTGGCACATACAAACCTACTACAGGAAAGATTATATATCGTGAAAAATATGATATTAGCCAAGGAATCAGTAAACGACCTCATAAACTTAAAAAGGAAATACAGATTGTTTTTCAAGCTCCTGGTACTTCTTTAAATCCTGCAAGGAATATTAAACAAATTTTGGAGGTACCAATTAAAATTCATAATTTTAGTAAAACTCAAAGCGAACTTAATGAAAGAGTTTTAGAACTACTTGAAATGGTTGAACTATCGGCAGATTATATGTATAAATACCCCTCGATGTTAGGAGGTGGAGAGAAGCAAAGAGTGGCAATTGCTAGGGCATTATCGGTAAATCCTTCTTTTGTTCTCTTGGATGAACCCACTTCTTCTCTTGATGTCTCAGTTCAAGCGAAGATTATTAATATGCTGATTCAGTTTAAAAAAATATTTAATTTAACATATATTTTTATTACTCATGATTTGAGTTTAGTAAGAAATATAGCTTCAAGAGTTGCCATTATGTATCTTGGAAAAATATGCGAGATTGCGCCAGTCTCCGAGTTTTTTAATAATCCACTTCATCCTTATACACAAATTCTGCTTTCTTCTATACCAGTAATTTCCCATGAAGAAGAAGCACTTAAACCCAAGAGGATAATGTCTATGGGAGAAATTCCAAGCCCTATAAACCTTCCTCCTGGATGTAGTTTTTATTCTCGTTGTCCTAAAAGAATGGATATTTGTGGTATTAAGGATCCAGAGATGTTAGAGATCGAAAGGGGGCATGTAGTAAGATGTAATCTTTATTCTAAATAATTTTTATAAATTTCTGTATGTTTTATAAACAATTTTAATAGAACGTAAATTATATTAGAATAGGCTTTCAGAAAACTCGCTCTTTAAAAATTAAATATTAGGAAGGAAAGATTTTACAAAGCGAATTTTATCGTGGTAATATCTGCAAACCTTTATCAGATAAGGGTTTCAAAGGTGGAGGTAAAGAATAAAATAGAAGTACTCTAAAAACCTTGCAAGACAAGGGTTTCAGAGTTTTCTGAAAGGCACTGAGAAAAAAGAAAAGCAGATGAAAACGTTAAATAATTTAAATTTTTTCGAAGTTTTTCAGACAAACAGGAAGTCCTACAAGCAAATGTTTACGGGATTAACCTTCCGTTACCGTGAAATTCGTAGTGCTTTTTGAACCGCCGTATACCAAACGGTACGTATGGTGATGTGAGGGGACAGTGGATGAATTAATTGTCTACCTCCTACTCGATTAAATGTCTTAAAAATTTAAAATAAAAAATATTAATAAGTAAAGGAGACAATTAAATGAAAAATGAAATTTGCGAGGGTAGAGTTAAAAAACTAATTGAAGTTTTAAAGAAAAATGAAATTGATGGTTACTTATGTGGTTTATCAGAAAATGCGTATTATTTTAGCAATTTTTATGGGACAGGGAAAGAGAGGTTTCATGGCCTTTTTATACCTTCTGTAGGTGATATTGTTTTTTTAATTGCGGGACTTAATGAAACCTTCGTCAGAAATAGCACATGGATTGATAATATAATTACTTGGAATGAGGGGGAAGATCCTTTTGAGAAAATAGCTTCTATCATTAAAAAAAGAAAGCTATCAATGTCAAAAATAGCAGTTGATGATGTGTTACGAAGTGATCAGCTTTTAGCTCTACAAGAAAAACTTCCACAAGTTAAATTTATTAGCGGTGGTGAATTTACAAGTGCCTTACGACGGATAAAATCAAATGATGAAAAAGATTTGATGATGCACCTTGGAAGTATACAGGATAAAGCAACAAAAAATGCAATTTCTGCGATACAGGTAGGAGTGTCTGAACGGGAGATAGCTGATATAATTGAAAACACTTTTAAAGAATTTGGAGCTAAATATGCAGGTGTAACTCCAAATGTTGCTTCTGGTTTTTATAGTACCAACCCACATCATTATGCTCTATCAGAAAAATTAATTGAAGATGGCGATTCTGTCATACTTGATTTTACTGGTGAATGGAAACATTATAAGTCTGATAGCACACGAACAGTATTTGTAGGTAACCCACCTAAAGAATATTTAAAGATCTATAATACTGTAAAAAAAGCACAAGAAATGGCTGTAAAAAGTGTAAAACCCGGGCGTACTTGTGAAGAAATTGATCGAATAGCTCGAAAAATTATAGAAGACGAAGGATATGGTCAATATTTTATACATAGAACTGGGCACGGCATCGGGCTTGAAATTCACGAAGAACCTTATATTACCGAAGGTAATAAATTAGTTTTAGAACCAGGTATGACTTTTAGTGTTGAACCGGGAATTTACTTTCCACCGAAGTATGGTGTTCGCATTGAAGATATTGTGATTGTTACTGAAAAAGGAGCAGAACCTTTTACAAACCTTTCTCACGATTTGGTAATTAAATAGGCTTTCAGAAAACTCGCTCTTTAAAAATTAAGGTAATGGTAATACAAACTTGCACTTAGAATCTTGAAAAACTGTTGATAATACAGTATATTCAGAGCATGAAAACATGTACTCGATGCGGCAGTAAAAAATTCTGGTTACTTTCTACCGGCCAGATCCGATGTAGCAACTGTGGGCTAACCAGAAAAAGCTCGAAAAATATCTGACAAAAGACCTGGATTTCGCCTTACTGGAAAGGAAGATTAGTTGACTATTTTTCTCTGGGTGTCCCAGCTTATCGCTTACGTTTTCAAGTACCTTACAGTAAACCGACCATTCTTAGATGGTTTAGAACGCTCAGAGAGGCTATCTACCAAGATAGCATCAAAGATTTAAAACCCCTCTCAGGAGAGATCGAAATGGATGAAACCATGTTCGGTGGCAAGAGACCTGGTAAGCGTGGTTGGGGAGCATCGGGAAAGAATATCGTTTTTGGCATTTATCAGAGAAACGGGAAAGTGCTTACTTTTCCCATCTCTTCCAGGGCTAAAGAGACCATGCAACCCTATATCAAGCGTTATACCAAAGCAGGGAGCCCGTACTATACTGATGACTGGTTTGCCTATGCCTTTCTACCTATTCGAGGGAATCATGTGGTCGTATTAAAAGAGAAAGGTGTACCCAAAGGTAGAAATCACATTAATAGTATTGAAGGTTTCTGGTCCTTTGCCAAACACTGGTTGTATCAATATCGGGGTATTCCCAAGGCTTATTTTCCTCTCTGCTTAGAAGAGGTAGAGTGGAGATTTAACCACCGTAATGAGAACCTGGTCATCCTATAAAGGAGGTTACTGAATCAACAGATTTCAATTGTCAAAGAACAAATTTAGTGCAATTAAGTTTAGCTATTACCAAAATTAAATATTAGGAAGGGAAGATTTTACCAAACGAATCTTATCTTTATTACCCATCTTAGCAGCAGTCAAGGCAACCAGAAGAACAGTAATATGGGCGATAATACAGTGATTGTAGATAGCCCGGAGTCCTCTGACACTCGTATTTTGCATACAAAGATCCAGCAATCTGGAAAAGATCCTTTCACATCCACTACGCAGATCATAGACTTTCTTAAATTCTGGCGAACCATAAGCAATCTGTTTACGGATATCTTCACTGACTACTTGAGTATAGGTAAAGTAACCTGTGCCTTTTACAAACTGGGGATGCATTCAGGGACAGAAGGGATGACTTTTTATAAACTTTTTAGAATGGATAATAGTACAAACAAACTTAAGTCTGTTTCTGTTTCCTTATTTGTGCTTACCCCAGTATAACATCTCAAAGCCGATTAAGCAGATACGATTACCGGTTGAGGAAAGCTTATGGTCTTTCTCTCTTCTTAAATTTCGAGCGATATATATAGAACTTAACCTTAAGGTTGTAAATAAATAAAGGGATAATCACTTTGCTGTCTACTATATTGTATATTGGCTCTCTTGGTTTCTTCTAAAAGTGGTAATTCCGATAAGGCATCAGATAGATTAAAATTACGATAGCCTAAAGAACTATTTGATTTCTTTCTGAAAGGGCTAATGCCGAAAAATTCTCCACTTGAGTAGAAGATGAGGATAAAAACCTAACATTAAGGGTAAATTAGGATTATCCTGAAGTTCTCTTACCAGATCAGAAAGAGAAGCAAAGCTTCATAACGGATAGGCGGTCTGCTGGTAGAAGGGTACTATATTATAGCGCTAGTTCCTGTTTTTCTAAAAAGTTACTACAATTATAAAAGATTATTCTAAAAAGGATTATAGAGTAAAAGGTAGATGGAGGTGAAATCAACGTCAGATTAGCAAATTATTTGCTTAAAATAGAAATAAAAGTTTCAGAATTTTCTGAAAGGTACAAAATATTAAAAAATAAATGAGGTAAATTATTTTTTAAAATTTATTGTAATTAAAAAATATTAAGATTAAGGAGTATTTAATAAATAAATGAAAAATAAATTGGATATAAATAAAATTAGAAAAGATACACCGTGTATAAATATCTATTTGGATAATCAGTCATCTTCTATTCCACCTAGGCCTGTAATTGAGGCGATGGAAAATTATTGGAAAGCATTAGTTAAACATGGAGCTAAATCAACATACATTAGAGAACATTTTGATTCGCTTTTTCTCAATGATGCTAAAAAACCTATTGCAAAATTAATTGGTGCAAGTCCAGATGAGATAGCATTTACTACAAATGGTTCAGATGCAATTTGTATTATAGCTAATGGTATTAGCTTTAAACGAGGTGACAACGTTGTTTTGAGCGAATTAAGGTTTGTTTGTAATACGATTCCCTGGTTAAGGTTAAAAGAAACTCATGGAATAGAAGTAAGAATTGCAAAAGCAAATAAACCAGGGTTTATTGACCTTGATCATTTAAAATCTCAAATTGATAATAATACCAAAGTAGTTGCAATAGAACATATGATAATGAATTTGGGGACCATTCAGCCAGCTAAACAAATTGCACAGATAGTTCATGAAAAAGGATCATTATTATTTTTAGATGCATGTAATACTGTTGGATTAATAAATGTTGATGTAAACGATATAGGTTGTGATTTTATGGCAGTAGCTGGGAGGAAATTTATTAGAGGACCTGTGGGGACAGCATTTTTATATGTCAAGAAAGATCATATTCGTAATATACGACCTTCTTATATCGGTTGGAAAACTGGTACATGGGATTCAAGTACTGATGTGTACAAAGATTCAGAAACAATTGATCGTTTTTCGTCTGGTGAGCCTAATTTCCCAGGTATTGTTGGTCTGGCGCGAGCAGTAGAATATATCTTTGAGATTGGTGGTATATCTCAGATTGAGCAGCGTGTGTTCACACTTACTGAGTATCTTCTAGAGAATTTAAAGACTGTACCAGGTATTGAAATTTATGGTTCAGAAACTTCTGAGGGTCGTGCTGGTTTAGTTACCTTTAACCTTAGAGATATACCAACATTGGAATTAAGCCAATATTTAAATAGACATGGTGTTGTTGTTCAGCTAATTTCAAATAGAACTTGCCCTGGGCCTCTAAAAATGTTTGGCATAGATGCTGTTGTAAGAATTTCCCTTCATTATTGGAATACTAAGGAAGAAATTGATGAAGTGGTGAATTTATTAAATAAGATTTCACAAAATAAGATTAAGAAATAGATATTTTACAAAATTTTAATAATTTGGAGGAATAAAAAATGAAAAAGACATTACGTAATATTGAGGTATGTAAATTATTAAATGGATATGAACTTTCTTTAACTCTCCATGAATTTACAAGCAATAAACCAGGTCCAACTTTGGGACTCTCCGCTACAATTCATGGAGACGAGGATCTTCCTATTGAGATTCTAAGGCAATTTTCATTAGAATTAGATAATTTAAATTTTAAAGGTAGAGTTTTGATATTACCAGTAGCAAATCCTATTGCATTGGGAACTTTTACCAGAAATAACCCAATCGACATGAGCAATCTTAATCGTGTTTTTCCTGGATCTAAAGAAGGAACACTTAGTGAGCAAATTGCAAACGCAATAGTAACGGAATATATACCACAAGTAGACTATTTTATTGATTTTCATTCAGGAGGAGCAGTTCCTACTGTAGAATATACTCTTATGTATCCAAAAAGCGAAGAATTAGGAAAAATGTTGGGCCAAAAATACCTTTATAAAGGAACTGGGCTTCCAGGATCTATGGCATACCATTTAGCTGAAAACAATAAACCTGTGGTAATTGGTGAATTTGGTGGTGGTGGTCAAAATAACAAATATTATATTAAACAAGGTCTCGAAGGGATAAAAAATGTAATGAAGTATTTAAAAATGATAGATGGTGAACCCAATATTCCCGAGAAACAATATCGTTTAAAAGAACGTATTACAATAAACTCAAAAAATGGTGGCATTTTTAACCCAAATCTTGGTATAGAGTCAATGCATTCAGTTTTCAGCAAGAGTGATCTACTAGGTACAACTTACAGTCCTTATACATTTGAAGAAATTGAACATTTTTATGGACCATTTAATCGTAACTTGATTATCCTTTTAAGGGCAGATGTATGTAGGGTGGAATCAGGAGAAATAATGTTTATGATAGGGAATATAGATACCGCTGAACAGATATAAATCTGAAAATTATTATAATATAAATAATGAATAGATAGCTGTGTATAGATAAAATATTGTAGTTTATTAAAATAAATAGTTAATACCAAAATATAAAAGAAGTTATAATAAATACAAACTATTTGTTACTTTTGCTAATAGAAACACCTAATATACTTTTTAGGTGTTTCTATATACATTTTGTCCTAAAAGAATGGAAATTTGTGGTATTAAGGATCCAGAGATGTTAGAGATCGAAAAGGGGCATGTAGTAAGATGTAATCTTTATTCTAAATAATTTTTATAAATGTTTGTATGCTTTATAATACTGGATTCAATAAGCAAGTACAACAAAGGAGCAAGCGGCCTCAAGTGGGGTTTTAAACCCCAGACACTTTCTTGGGCGATGGTTTAAAGTTGATTCAATGTACATAATTTGTTCATCCGATAGTTTACTAAAATCTGTTCCTTTTGGCAAGTACCAGCGAATCAAACCGTTAGTGTTTTCGTTGGTACCGCGTTCCCATGAATGGTATGGATGTGCGAAGTAGCATTTGGTTCCGAGAGATTTCAATATGACCTGTACCCGATTAGCTGGACACATAGAAAGTCTGCTATAATAATAACATGAAAGGGAGTGTTAAGCTAATGGGAAAGAAAAGATTTACACCTGAATACAAAAAAGAAATTATTAAACTGGTTACCGAACGTAGAAAGAAGGTTGGTGAAGTAGCAAAAGATATTGGAGTAACTTCCACCTCTATAAGAAGGTGGATTACACAATACAGTGAATACGGAAAGGATGCTTTTCCCGGGAGAGGTAACCTAAGAGCTGAAGATGATAGAATAAGAAAATTAATGCGGGATAATATCGATTTAAAAGAGGAAAATGAAATATTAAAAAAAGCTATGGCCATCTTCAGTCGGGACGTGAAATAATCTATAAATTTATCAAAAAATACCGCTCCGCATTTCGCGTTGTGAAGATGTGCCAGGTTTTAGAAGTATCAAGGAGCTCATATTATAACTGGCTGAGGAGATCAGTAAGTGTACACCAAAAGGAGGATAAGATCCTCGTAGAAAAAATGCGGAGGATTCATAAAGAATCATATAAAACTTATGGGATACGCAGAATAAAGGCTAAATTAAATAAAGAGAGTATCTTCTGTGGTAAGAATAGAATAGCGAGGTTAATGAGAGAGAATGTTATATTTAGCCGTTTAAGAAGAAAATACAAAGCAACTACCCATTCTAACCATCGCTTACCTATTGCTCCCAATCTGTTAGATCAAGACTTTACCGCAGATAGACCCAATAAAAAATGGGTGGGTGATATCACTTACATATCCACCGATGAAGGCTTCCTGTACCTGGCAGGTATTGAAGATTTATTTCAGAGAAAATTAGTTGGCTGGTCCTTAGGAGACAGAATTAACCAAGAACTGACCCTAAAATCATTAAAACAAGCAGTAGGCAGAGAAAATCCGGATGAGGGCTTGATCTTTCATTCTGATAGAGGGTCTCAATATGTTGCTTACGCCTTTCAAGAAATATTACGTAAGTATTGTATCCGGCAGAGTATGAGCCGCAAGGGAAATTGTTATGATAATGCCTGTATGGAATCCTTTTTTTCTACCTTAAAAAAAGATATTATCTATGGTAGAAGATTCAAAACACGAGAAGAGGCTAAACTGGCTATTATTGAATATATCGAAACTTTTTATAATTGTCACAGGCTTCACTCCACACTGGGAAACATGTCACCAATGGAATATGAACGTCAATATAGTTACCAAGAAGAGGTAGCCTAATAATGGTGGTTAAAATAATGAGCAATTCTAAGAGAATCAAAGAAAAAGTACACTTTTATGTGTCTATATTAGCGGGAGCAGTCCAAAATGAGAATCGAAGCTAAAAGAGATATATTTGAATACATCGAAATATTTTACAATAGAGAAAGATTACATTCTTCTATCGGGTATAATAGCCCTGAGGAATACGAAAAAATGATCATGGTCGCTTAACTAGAGTGTCCGTTTTATCGGGGGAAGACCATATCTATTCCGGACAGGGAAGAATTTTTAAGACAGGAGAAAAAATATATTGAAGAAGTTCTGGGGCCTAAAGATGCACTTCGGGTAGTGATTGAAGCCAATACCGGTCAGGGATGGTATCAATTGTTAAACGATTCCTATTACACAGTATTTATGAAGTCTTTTG
>Ga0210003_1002540_pt1 | contig 15296 bp, 4 predicted proteins | sample LantaG_FD_182804 | JGI IMG/M metagenome (GOLD analysis project Ga0210003, IMG submission 182804) | Deep subsurface microbial communities from Baltic Sea to uncover new lineages of life (NeLLi) - Landsort_02402 metaG (SPAdes) (version 2) | ecosystem: Environmental > Aquatic > Marine > Oceanic >... | reverse complement strand
CACTCGCTGGGGAGGTGCCACACAGACAGGTCCGGGTTCGAGGGACCGTGGACGAGGGCGCCGACGACGTTCTCTTCGCTCTACTTCAATGAGCTCGTGAGTTTTCGTTTTTTTTTTGGGTGTGTGGGGGGGAGGGGGGGCGGTTTGTTTTTTTTCCAGTTATTTTTCCTTCTCTCGACCTCGCCGAAGTTCGTACTCACTCTTGTTTCCTTCCTCTTTTTCTTCCTTTTTTCCTCCCAAAAAACCTCTCTCCGAACACAGGTCAACACCAAATGGACCAAGCGCAAGTGGGACGGCCCGATGCAGTACACGAACTCGGCCAGCGGCGACGACCTGATGATGCTTCCCACGGACATGGTATGCGCTTTTTTTTTCGAGTCGAGGGAAGCTCGCGCGCCAGAGCTCGAGCGGAGACCTTGGCGCGCCGTCTCCCTTGTTTCCTTTCGAACAAGGGGAGGGGGTAAAAAGAGGGAGGGGAAAACACAGAGAGGAGAAGAGGAAAAAACTCGGCCTCGACCTCGACCTCGCAACCTCGACTCACGACGAAGAAAACAAAAAAAACTGAAAACTGCGCTCTTCTCTCCTAGGCCCTCATCTGGGACCGCAAGTTCAGGCCGCACGTCCACGCCTACGCGAAAGACGAGGCTCTCTTCTTCGCGGACTTTGCCAAGGCATTCGCCAAGCTCCTCGAGCTGGGGGTTCCGCGCGGGGCTCCCGCTGCGGCGGCGAGCCCCCGCGAGTAAGTGTTTTTTTCTTGAGAAAAGAGAAGGGGAGCGAACGCTTCTCTTTCCTTGTTTAGATTCGTAGGAGCGTAGAGTTATTTCGTGAGACCAAATAATAGCAGGGGTTCAAGTTTTGGGATGTTTTCTTTGTTTTTTCGAGATGGAAAAAGAGGTAAGTGAAAAACAAAAAAGAGAGGAAAAAAGAGCAGGTTTTTTCAATTTTTCATTTTCAATTTTCAATTTTCAATTTTCAATTTTCAATACCCCTTCCTCGACGCGTAGAGCCTCACCAGCTCCGCTGTCGCCCGCGGCAGCGCGTTCTCGATCGCCCGGGACCGCTGGGAAGGAGAAGGAGAAGAATAGAAAGGGCCTTCTCCTCCGCCCTCACTCTTCTCGCCTTGGCCCCCGCCCTCGCCCTCGCTTCGCCGCCAGAGCGCAGCGAGGAACCGGACAGCTGCCATCCTCACCGCGGCGTCCGCGGCGCCCGTCGCCTCCCTGGCGGCGCCGAAGAGTCCCGTTGCCACCGCGACGCGGAAGAGGGAGGGGCCGGGGTCGCCGACAGAGAGCGTCGCGGCCTCCGCGGCCCTGAGCACTGCGACGGCTGCCGCCGAGGCGTCCCCTCGGTCCTCTGTTTCATCTCCTCCGTCGCCCGCAACAAAACGCAGCGCCGACGAGAGCGCCCTCGACGCCGGCTCGAAGGAGGGGCACCGGGAGCAGGCCTCCTCAAGCGCGTCCCAGGAAGCGGCGCGCACCCTGGCGTCGTCGTCGAGCCCCGCGGCGACGGCGAGGCGCGGGACGAGGGCCTCGAGCAGCAGCTTCTTCTCCGGTGACGACGAAGAAGAGGAAGAAGAAGAAGAAGAGGGCAGCAGAAGGACCTCGGGGCGAGTCGAGGCAAAGGCCCTCACGACCCCCGCGGCGGCCTCCCTGGCCCGCGGATCCCCCGAGGACAGCAGGGCGCTGGCCGCGGTCGCGAGGGCCTCGAGGATCGACGGCGCGTCCCAGAGAGTCGAAGAAGCCGGGGAAGAAGGAGGAGGGGCCGCGGCGAGCTCCTTGACGACTCCGAGGCATTCTGCGAGGCGGCGAGGGGGCGGCGAGGAGGAGGGAGAGGCGCCCTCTGCTTCTCTCCCAGTGGCCACACGAAGGGATTGGAGCGCCGCCTCGACCTTGCCGGGCTCCTCGAGCCGGAGTCTCGGCTGCTGCGGTGGCTGCTCTTGTTCTCCGCCGTCACCAGCGGCGGCGTCGGCATGGTCGCCGTCGCCCTCCTCGACCTCGGCCTCGTCGTCGTTCAGCCGCATCGCCCCCAAGAGGCGCGCCGCTCCTTCTTCTCCCCGTTCAGTGGCGGCTGCTCTCTCGCCCGGTGTCGCCGCAGCCGCCGCCGCCGCCGGGGCCGAAGGAGAGCCCTGCAGCAGCGACTCGGCCAGCGGCAGCAGCGCCGACCTCTCGGCCGGCGGCGCCCCGCGCTCGAGGTAGGACGCCAGGGCCTCTTTGGAGCCCGCGACGCAGCGGACGAGCGAGGCGAGGCACCTCCTCGCCGAGGCCGAGACGGAGGCCGAGACGGAGGCCGCGGAGGTGAGGGGGAACGGGGAGGAGGTTCTCTCGCAGCCCTCTTCGGACGAACGAGCGGAACAGGAAGAAGCGGCTGCGGCAGCAGAAGCCGCGGACGCCACCGCCGCCTTGAGCGCCGCGGCGCCTCCCTCGCCGCTGCTGCCCTCTCCGTCAACGATCCCGCACAGCCTCCCCTCCTCGGCCAGCGACGCGATAAACTCGAACGCCGCGGCCCTGGCCCTGGGGCACCTCCTCGCCGCCGTCGAGCTGGCGCCGGCCGCGGCCGAGGCGGCGAGGAGCAGCGCCGCGGCGGGCAGCCCGCTCCCGGCCAGCGCGGAGAGCGCCGCCGCGGCCTCGGCCCTCACGGCGGCGTTGCCGTCGGCGGCGCGGGAGAGCAGCGAGGTCGCGAGCGCTCCCGCGAGCGTCTGAGGGCAGAAGGCTCCGCCGACGCCGTTGCAGACATTGCCGCCCGGCCTCCCCGGGTTCGACGCCGCCGCCGCCGCCGACGACGACGACGACGGGAGCAGCAGGGCCTCCGCCGTGAGGCACGAGGCGATGGCGCCCCCGAGCCGCAGCCCCGCGCGGGAAACCCGGACGTTCTGGTCGGCGGACCCGGCGACGGCGAGGGCGACGAGCCTCGGGGCGGCCGCGACCGGCGGCGGCGGAAGAACAGGGACCGGGGAAGAGAGCGAGGGAGGAGCAGAGGGAGGAGGAGACTGCACGGAGCGGCGGAAAGAAGGAGAGGAAGGTGGGGGTCGGGTCCTCTTCGAGAACCTCAGCGAGTCCGCAAGGCCGTCGAGGGCCGCCTCCCGCGAGCGCCAGTCGTCCGAGGAGACGGCCCTGGCGGCGACGGCGAGGCGCCGCCCGGCGGCGGAGGAGTAGTGAGGGGTCGTCGGCTGCTGTTGTTGCGATGATGCCACCGCCGGTGCTGCTGCTCTTGGCGGTTCTTCCGCTGCTGCCACAGTGGAAACGGCGACGCGGCGCGCCGGGGTCCCCTGAAGCAGCGCGGAAGCGGCGACGACCGCAGCAGCCGAAGCAGTATGAGATGAGGAAGAAGGAGGATTTGAAGAGTAAGGGGCCCTTCCAGGGGTCACGAAGACCCTCCTCGAGGCGCCGCCGCCGCCGCTGCCGCCTCCCGCCGGATTCGCTGCTACCGCTGACGCTGCCGCTGCCGCTGCCTGAGTCGCCGACGCCGACGCCGACGACGACGCCGCCGAGGGGAACACCGACCTCCTCGCCCCTCCTCCCCTCCGCGAGACGGGCACGCGGGCGAAGAGAGCGCCGCCTCCGCTCCTCCTCTGCCGCGCCGCGGAGGCGGCGAGCGCCGGCGCCGCGGGCGTCCTCCCCCCCCCGCAGAGACCGCCCGCCGGCGCCCCCGGGGCCGGCGCGCCCGCGGCGGCTGCGCGCGTCCACCCGGGCAGCAACCGCTCCCTCGCGGCCAGGTCCGCGATCCCGCCGAGCTGCTCCGCCGCCGCCGCCGCGTCCGCGGCCGCCAGCGACGCGAAGAGGGCCCTGCCGGAGGAGCGAACGCGGGCGTCGGCGTCCGAGGCGCCGGCCACGGCCGCGCGAGTGACGAGCGCGGCGGTGGCTCGGGCGGCGACCTCCGCGCGCGGCCAGCGCTCGACGGCGGCCCTCGCCGCGGCCAGCGCCGCGACCTTGGCCGCCGGGGCCGAGAGGTGCGCGAGCGCGCGCTGCACCTGCTGCTGGTCTCCTCCAACAACCGCCGCCTCGAGCACCCTCCTCGACCTCGCCGCGGCGACGACGGCTGAGAGGGCGAGCGCCGCGTCTGCGGCGACGCCGCCGCCGCCGCCCGGCGCCCCGGCGGCCCGGAGCAGCGCCGGCGCGAGCGCCAGCGCCGGGCCGCGCGCGAGGCGGGAGGTCGCGGAGGCCATGGAGGCCGAGGACGCGACGGCCGCGACGACGGCGGCGGCGGCGCCGCAGGCCCTGCGGGCAAGGGCCGAGCGCAGGTCGAGGACGGCGGCGGCGACGCCGGCGGCCAGCGCGGACGCCGGGCCCGTCGCCGCCTCGGCGAGCGCCTCGGCGAAGGGGAGCTGCTCGCTCTCTCTTCCATCCCTCGCTCTCCTCGCGACGCCGCGAGAGAGGGCGGTGAGCTGGACGAGAGCCTCTGCCTTTTGCTCCCAAGTAGAAGAATTGGAAGAAGAGGCGGCGTTTGAGGAATTTGAGTTCAGCACCGCCGCTGCCGCGGCGAGCCGGGAGCGGAGGACGGAGACGGTAGCGCACTCTACGGCTTTCGGGACGGGCAGCGGCGGAGGGGCGAGAAGCGTGCTGGAGGAAAATGCGGCGGAAGCGGTGGCGCCGGGGCGGCTGCGGCCGCCGTCGCCGCCGTCCTCTTCGTCGTCTTCGGACTCGTAATAGAGCCTCCCTCCTCCTCCGTTTCCGCTTCCGTCCCCGTCGTCGAAGAGAACCTGCAGCGCCCTCTCCGCCCTGGCGGCCGCCGCGGCTACCCCGGGGCGCGCGTCGCCGCGGACGGAGGCCGCTGCGGGCGCCAGGTCGTCGAGTAGGAGGCGGGCGAAGCGCAGGCAGTTGAGCTTGGCCGCCGAGGCGCTGGCGTCGCTCGAGCTCCCTCGTCCGTCGTCGAGCTCGAGCTCGTCGCTGTCCCTGCTGCTGCTGCTGCTGCTGGAGGTTCTGCTGACGGAAATGGCAATATCGGCAACGGCGTCGAGGGCGGCGGTTGCGACCTGGGTGTGCGTGTGGAGGTGCCATTTGAGGAGGCGAGAGAGGTTGGAGCGAGTGAGAGAGAAGAGCGGGCCGCGTCGCCGTCGTCGTCAGGGTCGGGGTCGACCGGTGGCGCGAAACTGAAAAAAAAGCTCAAAAATTCACTCACCGCGCTCTCGCAATCAGACACGCACGAGGCGAGAGCGCGCAAGTGGACGACGGCCTCCTTGTAGTCGTCATTCTGTAGCAGGCTCTGTGTTGTGTTCGTTCGTTGGAAACGCAGCAGCGCGAAGAGAGAGAGGTGAGAGAAAGAATTGAGGCATCACCCATCGTCGACATAGATGTCGAAGTCATCCCTCCTTTCTTCTCCCTTTTTTTACCTTGAACTCCTCGACGACCTCTCCCCTCTCACGCTCATCGGCGAGACGAGCGGCTAAGACCGCAGCGCGAGACTCCAGAATGGCGCACGTCGGCGCCATTGCTGTGAAAGAGAGGGGGAGTTGCGTTCTTCAATCGCAGCTGTCGCAGACGGATTTTCAAGTGTGCTTGCTAGCGAGGACTTCGCACTCTCCCTCCCGCTTTCGTTTTTTCATCATCAGCAAGTGGTTCCCATGCGTGCGCTCTGTTTTACAAGTACAATACAGAAACAGAAGTCAAATTCAGTCCACAAAGCGCACCGTGCGCCTCTGGGGAGGAGGAGGAGGAGCAAGCTCGCCGGTGTCGTCGGCGTCGTCGGCGTCGCCGTCGTCGTCCACAACGGCAAAGCGGACGCGGCGCGAGGCAACGGGGGCCGGGGGCCGCCTCGGAGCGGCAGCGAAAGAAGCGACGGCAGAAGCGGCAGCGGCAGCCCTCGCAGCCGCGGAAGCAGCAGCAGCGATGGCGGCGGCGGCGGCAGCGCTGCCCGCGTTCCTCCAGCCTCCTCTCGGCGTCGGAGCGGCGGAGGAAGAAGCCCCCCCCCCGGGGGAACGCGGCAGCAGCGCCCCCCCCGTCGCCCCCCCGGCTGCTGCTGCTGCTGCTGCAGCAGAGACGCCGCGGTCGTAGGCGCCGTTGTTGTATCCATCCTCGTCGTCCTCGTCGTCGTCGTCGTCGCTCCCTTCCGCGTCAGGCACGGGCACGCGCCTCACGGAGAGCAGCACGCGAGCCCGCAGCCTCGCCGCGGCGCTGACGTCTTCGTCCCCGTCGCCGCCAGAGCCGCCGGCGGCGCCCCCCCCTCCTCCTCCCTCTCCCTCGCCTCCTCCCTCGGCATCTGCCCGGCGCCTCTTCCCGCGGAAAGGGGCGCTCTCGCGCGGCGAGGATGAAGAGGCCGAAGCGGCAACGGAGGCGGTGGAGGCGGCGGCGGCGGCAGAAGCGGCGGCGGCGACCCTCATGACCTCCTCCTCGGCGGTGCCGCGCATCACCAGCGTCTCGACCACCACCTCGGCCCTCGCGCCCATCCGGTGCGCCCGCGAGACCACCTGCGCCTCGAGGGCCCCGTCGGCGATCGGGTCCATCACGAACACGAAGCGCGCGAAGGAGAGGTCCAGCCCTACCGCCCCGGACGTGTCCATGACGAGCACGCCGCAGGAGGGGCTGAGGCGGAACTCGTCGACGGCGCGGGCGCGCGCCGCCGGGGAGAGACGGCCCTGCAGCGTCGCGCTGTGGACGCCGGCCTCGTCGAGGGCCCTGCCGACGAGCAGGATGTGGGGCCAGTGCTGGGAGAAGACGATGGCCTTGGCACGCGGGGTCCAGGAGGAGGAGGAGGAGGGGGAGGAGGGGGACGCGGCGGAGGGGGAAGAGGGAGGAGGGGGAGGACGGAGGGGGCTCGCGCCGCCGGCCTCGCTCCCGACGCCGCCGCCGCCGGCCCTCAGCCCGCCCTCGCTCCCGCCGCCGGCCGCCGCCGCAGCAGCCGCCGCGGGAGGCGCGACCCCGTGCTCCACCAGCCTCCTCACGAGGTGCGCCACCTTGCTCGACTTGGTCGAGCTCCACGCCGGGGCCCAGTGCCCGCCCGAGGCGCCCAGCGCCCCGGCCTGTGCGTAGCTGGGCTGCCACTCGATCGCCTCGGCCGGCACTGCCCACTTGGGGTCCGGGTTGGTCGCGGCCCGGGCCCTGTCCTCCACGGCCTGCATTTCGTAGCCGGTGCCGCAGGCGGCGCAGCGCTCGCGCGAGGGAGCGGCGCACTCGACGCAGAGGAGGCAGGCGCAGGGCGTGGCGAGGGGCAGGCGGCAGGGGAGCGAGCAGCGGTCGCAGGCGGTCTCGCCGCGGCGGAAGCGGGGAGGGGGGCGCGGCGCGCGAGGCGAGGCGGCGGCGGCGGCGGCGGCGCGCCCCGCGTTCAGCCCGCCCCACTCCTCGCCGCTCGCGGGCCTCGCGCCCCCGCCCCGCAGCAGCAGCGCGGCCTCCACCCGCCGCAGCGGGTGCCCCGCGGGCAGCCAGGGCGGCCCGGACGCCAGCTCCCCGGCGGGCGGCTCGACGCCCTGCCTCTCGGCGAGCAGCTGCAGCGTCTCGTGCACGTCCGCGAGCTTCGGGTGCAGCGCCACGGCCCCCGCCACGCACGCCGCCGCGCGCAGGTTGGCCGCGACCTCCCTCGCCCAGGGAGCGTTGCGCCGCGCCAGCAGTGACTCGCGGTGGTCGGGGTCGCCCCAGTCCGCGAGGAGCAGCGACCGCTCGACGGCCTCGACCAGCGCGTTGTAGGAGAGGGCGTGCCGCCTGCGGAAGCGCACGGGCGTGACGAGGCGGACGAGGCGCGGGATGACGGAGAGGTCGGCCTTGGCGGCGCGGATCGAGACGTCGACCAGGAGGTCGCGCAGGGCCCGGGCGCCCCAGGGCGAGCCCGACTCGAAGGGACGGACGATCCCGGCGTCGAGCCTCCGGCGCAGCGCGTAGGGGTCGTGTCTGAGGAAGGCGAGCAGGGGCGCGAGGGCCGAGGCGCCAGAGTAGCCGGGGCGGAGCGGGAGGTGCGGGGTCGCGGAGTGGGAGAAAGCGGCGGGAGAGAAAGCGGCGGCGGCGACGCCGTCGGCGTCGCCGGCCTCTCCTCCTCCGGCGCTCCCTCCGCCGCCGCCGCTGCCGGCCCTGCCCGGGGCAGGCGTCCCAGTCAGCACCCACCGCCTCTCGGCCCTGAGGGCGCAGGCCATCTGCATCTTGGACGTGATGGCGCCGCCCCCGGAGGCACCAGAAGCGCCGGAGGACGGGGGACCGGAGGCGGCGGCGGCGGCGGAGGCGGAGAGCAGGTGCCCCTCGTCGACGACGACGCGCAGCCAGTGGACGCAGAGCAGCGGGCAGCCGCGGGCCGGGTCGGGGGACCGGCGGCGGCCCCACTCTGCCGACAGCCGCGAGAAGGTCGTGATGACGAGGTCGTGGTTCCAGGCGAGCTCGGCCGCGGAGAGGTTGCCCCTCCGCTGCGGCTTTTTCGCAGCGCCCGAGCCTGGGCCCGGGGTCGAGCGGGCTCGTCCTCCCTCGCCGGCCGACGCTGACGGCGGAGGGCTCCGGACGACGTCCGACAGCACCGCGACGCGCATCCTTCCGCGCTCGACGTGCCGCTCGACCTGGTCAGCCCAGTGCGCCTCCAGCGAAGCGGGCACGATCAGCAGCGTGGCGGGAGAGAGGAAGACGGGGCGGGAGGAAGGGAGTGGCGCGAGGGGCGCCCCGCCGGCGGCGGCGGCGGCCGAGAGCGCAGAGCGCAGGGAGGCGGCGTCGAGCTGGAGGCCGGAGAGGGCGCGTGGGACGCGGACAAAGGCCCAGGCGTCATTGTCCTTGATCTTTTGTTTATTTGAGGAGGAGGCTGCGGCGGCGGCGGCAGCGGCGGCAGCGGCGGCGACAGCGGCAGAGTGCTGCGCCGCCGCCGCAGCAGCAGCAGCGGCCGCTGCCACCCTCCTCCCTCCCTTCGCGCCTCCCCGGTGGTGCGTCAAAGGAGGCGCCGGAGGCGGCGCAGGCTCCAGTCCCGCGGCGTGCAGGAAGCTCGCCCACCCGGGCGGGCACCGGTGCTCCCTCGGAACGCGAACCGAGGGAGAGGGAGAGGAGCAGATCGAGGGAGAGGCCGAGGAGGCGGCCTCGAACGAGGTCGCGAGCCACCACGCGGCCGACGGCCAGTCTCCCAGCCTGGGGCTCTCGGCCAGCAGGGACCGCCAGTAGTTTTCGTTCCTGGGCTCGCCGCAGGAGGAAGAGGAGGGGGTCGAGGGGGTCGGCCTCGAAGTCCAGCCGTCGCACGAGGAGACAAAGACGGCGGTGGAGGCGGGGGAAGAGGCTGGGATCGTGTCGCCGCCGTCGTCGGCGGCGGCTCCCGCCTCCGCTGGCGCCGAGCACGACGCGGCCTCCTTCAGCGGGTGCATCGCGCAGATCCAGGGCGCGGCTCCGTCGACGACCGTCAAGGCGGGCAGCGCGCGCCAGCGGGAGCAGAGGTCGCACTGCGCCCAAAGAGTTGTGGCCGCCGCCGGGGGAGGGGGAGAAGGGAGAGGAGGAGGCTGCATTTGGGGTGCCCCTGGCTCTTCTTCTTCGCTGGCGGGGGCAGCGCCCCCCTCTCCTGCCAAGAGAACGACGCTCTCTTTCCCTTCTCCTTGAGCAGCAGCCGCGACGAGAGGAGGAGCAGCGACACCGGTATCCGCAGCGGCAGCGGAAGCGGAAGCGGAAGCTGCAGCGGCCTCGGCGGCGGCCTCGGCCGCGGCCTCGGCCTCTGCGGCGGCGGCGGCGGCCCGAGCCCTCCCTCGCTCCTCCTCCCTCCGCGCCCTCTCGGCCGCGGCCCTCGCCGCGGCAGAAGCCACCTGCACCCTCGCCCTCACCAGCGCCGCGTCCTCGGCCGAGGGGCGGCGCCCGCCGGCAGCGGAGACTGCCTGCGCCGCGGCGCGGCGCGGGCGCGCGCGGGAGGAGGAAGAGGGAGAGAGAGGAGGAGTGGCGGCGGGGGCGGCGCCCGCCGCGGCGTCTGTGGAGACACCCCTCTCTCCTCCTCTTCCTCCCTCTTCCGCTTCGGGCATTGTATAAAACCTCCCCGCCTCGCTCGAGACCACCCTTGCTCCGTGGGGGGGCTCCGGGAGGGCCCCCGCGGTGCGGAGCATCAGCGCGAGCGCGGTGATTGTCTTCCCCAGCCCGGGCTCGTCGCAGCAGAGCCCGCCCCTCGCGCCGTAGGAGGAGGAGGAGGGGGCGGAGCGCCGCGGCTCGGCGCTCGAGAGCTCGCCCGTGGCTCGGCTGACCCACAGCGGGCGGACGGCCGCGGGAGGAGAAGGATTTGAAGGTGAAGGTCCCTCGGATGGCCCCGCCTGCTGCCGCGCCCCTCCGGCCTCGGCCTCGCGCCGGCCGGGCAGCTCCCTCCAGTCGGGGTCGACCTCCGAGCGCCCTCCCTCCTGCCCGCCTCTCTCGTTCCTCTCGCGGGAGACCATCCACGCCACCGCCGCGCGCTGGTGCGGGAACAGGGTCAATTTCAGCCCAGGGACTCCATCCGAAGAAGCGTCCCGCAGCGCGCGGCAGGCGCAGGCGGCCGCCGCGAGCGAGCGCGCGTTGGGGACGCGGGCGGCGATCTCGCGCAGCAGCTCTGGCGGAAGGGAGAGGAGGTTTATCGCCGTCGCTGCTTTCGATGTGGAGGGTGCTGCTCGCCGCTTGGAGGCCGCAGCGGCCGTCGGAGATGCCGCTGCTGCTGCTGCTGCAGCTTCTGCTCCGCCTCCCTCGTCGCCGTCGCCGGCGTCGCTTAATCTCTCCCTCGCTTCTTTTTCGTCGCCTTCTTCTCCGACCCTCCTCGGCGGCTCCGAGGGCCGCGGGGGGAGCGAGTTGAAGACCTCGACCAGCGACGGAAGCGGCCTCCCGACGCAGACGCCTCCGTCGGGGCAGGGGTCGATCGGCGGAGAGGAAGAAAAAGAGGGAGAGAGCGGGGGCAAGGGCGCTCCCGAGGCCGCCGCAGCGGCAGCGGCGACGGCGGCAAAGACGGCCCCGGTCGCCGCCGGCGGGCGCAGCCACGAGAAGACCGACACGCCCGCCGGGGACGCGCCCCAGCGCACTTCTTCGCCGCTCTTCTTCTTCTTCCACAGCTCCTGCGGGAGGAAGAAGTCGAGCTTCACGGTCGCGGTGGTGATCCCTTCCCTCCTCGGCTTCTTCGCCGCCTTTTTCCTCTGGTGAGAGGAGCCGCCGCCGTCGTTCTGGTGGACGTCGTTGTCGTCGTCGAGGGCTGCTGCCTCGCCCCAGGCCACGACCGTCCCCTCTGCGGCCAGCTCCTCATGCGCAGCGGCGAGGCGCCCCGAGGCCTGCAGCAGCGAGGTCGAGGAGGTCGGCCTGGAGGTGCCAGGGTCGGCGAGGCGGATCGAGCTGTTTTGATGTTTTTTGAGTTTTGGTGAGGGAGGGAGGGGGACGAGAGAACCTTGAGTTTTGACGAAATGAAAAAGAGCGGCCAGGTTTTAAATGGAACAAAAAACTGGGTAAATCTCACCCGTCATCCGTCTCCAGCACCGTGCGCCTCCCGTCGAGTGTCAGAAACAGGTGCGGCGTGTCTAACGGAGTCGGGAGGGGCTGCTCCGTCGAAGGCGGAGGCGGCTGGCGGCGACGGGAAGCGGCGGCATGTGTGTCAGCGTCGGCGGCGGCGACGGCTTCTTTCCGAAGCATTTCCCTCTCGAGCACGAGGCGGAGCAGCAGGAAGCCGATACAGGCTCGCGATGGGGGCTCTTCATCGTTCGATTCCATCTTGCAAAAGAGAGCGAGCAGAGAGGGAGCGCCGCGCCTCTTCTCTCCCCCGGAAAAAAACAAAATCGAAAGTCTGATGCCTCTGGCCAAAGTCTTTCTCGCCTTCACCCCCGCCTCACTCTGTTCTTCGATGCTCTCAAGTTGCAAAAAAGAAAAGAAAAGAAAAGAAAGAGAAAGACTCTGAACTCTCTTCTTCTTCTCGCTTCTCTTCGAGAGCGACGCTCGCTCTCTGGGATTACAATAGCAGAGCTCCGTGCTCAGGCAGCGAGAGAGAGAGAGAGAGAAACAGAGTTGAAGAGACAAGCGCGGTACGTTTGGAAGCTGAAGAGAGGGCGAACGCCCCTATCTCCATCGAACGCCCCTCTCTCTACCTCGCCTTGGAAAGAAGAGCGCGCCGCTCCTCTCCCCGTCGCCGCCCGTGCCTCCCTGATCTCGTTGAGTACAAGCGCGCACTCGACTCTTCCGAGAAAGGCCATCGCGAATGCGAGGCCTGGGACGAGCCCTGTCTCCAGAAGCGGGAAGAGGATTGCCTCCCTCTTTCTTCCTCTTCTTCTCCCTCTCCTCTCTCTCTCTCTCGAAAAAAAAAATTGAGCTCACCTCTTTCCTCTCTCTAGCAAATACTCTGCCACAGGCTCCCTCCCTCCCTCTCGAGAGCGCGTGCGTCAAGATGGAAAATGGCGGCGTCGCCGCGGAGCGAGCCGCTTCGGCAGGTAAGCGAAGAGGGAAGCGAAAACCAAGTGATGCGTCGGCGACGACGACGACGGGCGGGAGAGGCGACAGAGCAGCAGGTTCCACCCCCATGCTCTTTTTTGTTGTCTTCCCTCTTTGGAACGCCCCTTCTGCGAGACTCTGTCTGCCCTCTCTCGCTCTCGCATGCCTGCTGCTGCTCTTGCCCCAGGAGTGATCAACGCGTGGGCATCAGGCAGAGACAAGACGGCGCCGGCTTGTCTCTGCCTGGGAGGCGGGAAGCAGTCGTTTTTTCACTCGCTTTGCCCACGTCGAAAAACTTCGATCTTCAAAAAAACTCCATCGTTAGGCAACGTCGCGTCCAACTCTCCGTCGTCCTCGCTCGCCCCCGGCGCGGCAGCGGCCGTGGCGGCGGCAGCAGCGGCCGAGGCCAGAGGCGCCTCTCTGGGCGCGCGCCTGAGATCCATCAAGCTCTCCGCCGAGCTGGACGCGGCAGTCGCAGAGACATCCTTCGCCGCCACGGGCGCAACGACGGCGGCGGCGGCGGCGGCGACGGCGGCGGGCCCCCCTCGACCCACTGCGCTCCCTCCCGCCCCCCCCCGGGAGCACCCGCAGAACAACAGCAGCGGCGGCGGCACCTCCAACCCGAACTCCAACCCGCTCCTGGACAGCCAGTCCGCCGTGCCCTCCGGCCAGGGTCAGCCCTGCCCGCCGCACGGGGCCAAGGCCATCTGCGGCCGCCGGCCGCGGATGGAGGACGCCTACACGGCCGTGCCGTTCCTGCTCGAGGTGCCCCTGCGGCGGGGCGCGGGGCTGGGCGACGGGGAGCTGCTGCCGCCGAGGGTCGCGGCGCACGTGCGGAGCGGGTCGGCGCCGGGGTCGCCGACGAGCGGCGGGGGCGGGGGCGACGGGGAGGGGTCTTCCGGCGGGAGCAGCAGCAGGAGCGGCGGCGACGACGGAGAAGGAGGCCGAGCCGCCGCGGAAGCGACCGCCGCTTCCCCCTCCTCCGAAACCGAAAACGACGACGACGGCGACGGCGACGGTGGCGACGTCCACATGGAGACGCTGCACTTCTTCGGCGTCTTTGACGGGCACGGGGGCGCGGAGGCCGCCCTGCACTGCGCGCAGACGCTGCACCGCAGGATCGCCGAGGCGCTGTCCGAGGCGGCCGGGGCCGGGACGGCCGGCGCTGCTCCCGGGGCTCCCGACGCCGATGCCGCCGCCGCTGCTGCTTCCCCTTCTTCCCTCGCTGCTGCCGCTCAAGAGGCCGCAGCGGAGGCTGCAGGAGGGGCCGTAGGAGGAGAAGGAGGAGGAGGAAGAGCAGAGGGCAGCCGCAAGAGGGCGCCCTCGATGCCGCCCTCTTCTGCTCCGACCTCGGTTGCCGCGGCTGCCGCCTCTCCTTTGTCGGCGTCGCCCTCGAGGGCGGCGATAACGGCGGCGGCTCTCAACCCCGCAGCCGCCATCGGCGCCGCCGTTGGGGCGCACGGAAGGCCTCTGCTCCCCCTCTCCGCGGCGACGGGCAAGGCGGCGGGGAGCGGAGACCTCGCCGCGGCGGCGGCTGCCGCCGCCGCGGCGGCCGCGGCAGCGGCAGCGGCGGCCGACCCCGACGACGCAGAGTCGGACGCCGAGAGCGCCGTGCTCTTCGACGAGCTCTCGCGCGGGGGCTCCGGCGTGACCCCCCGCGCCGGGCCCTCGACCAGGAGGAGGAGCACGCCACCGAGCAGCAGCGCGCCAGCTTCTGCCGCCGATGCTGCAGCTCCAGCGGCGGGAGGCGAGGGAGGGGGAGGAGGAGGAGGGGACGAAGGCGACGGAGAAGAGGCGAGCGCCGCGCCGGGGCCGCGCGGCGCCGCGGGCTGCTCGGCCGAGTCGATCGAGTCGGCGCTCACGCACGCGTTCACCCGCACGGACGCCGAGTTCGCCGCGGCCGACGGCGACGCCGCCTCCCTCGTGGGCACCACGGCCGTCGTCGCCCTCGTGGGCTCGCGCAGGCTCTACGTCGCCAACTGCGGCGACTCGCGCGCGGTGCTCTGCCGGGCCGGGCTCGCGCTGCCGCTGACCGACGACCACAAGGCCGCGCGCGAGGACGAGACGGCCCGCGTCGAGGCCGCGGGCGGGCAGATCCTCTTCTGGAACGGCGTGCGCGTGATGGGCGTCCTGGCCGTGTCGCGCGCGATCGGCGACCACTGCCTCAGGCCCTTCGTGATCGCGAGGCCCGAGGTCACGATCCTGCAGCGCCGGCCGGACGACGAGCTGCTGCTGCTGGCCAGCGACGGCCTCTGGGACGTGCTGTCCAACGCCGAGGCCGTGACGCTCGCGCGGCGTTGCGTCGCGCGGGCGAGGCAGCGCGGGGCGACGCGCGCGGCCGCGGCCCGCATCGCCGCGACGGTGCTGACGCGCGCCGCGGTCGACCGCGGCTCGAGGGACAACGTGACGGTGGTCGTCGTCGACCTCTCGGAGCACGGGCAGGTCGGCGCCGAGACGATCAGCACTCCGACGGGTGCCCCGGGCGTGGGCGTGGGCGCGGGCGGTGGCGGGAGCGGCGAGGGAGCGGGCGGCGGGAGCGGCGAGGGAGCGGGTGGCCGGAGCGGCGAGGGAGCGGGCGGCGGGAGCGGCGAGGGAGCAGCTGCTTCCTCCGATGATGCTGCCGCAGAGCCGTCAACCGCGGGAGCAACAACGGGTAGCAAGAGCGACGCGGCGGCAGCGTCGGCACCAGAGGCCGCGCAGGGCTCTTAAAAAGAGTTTTTCCTCGCAGCGACTTAAAAACGCAAGAAGAAGCTCGTCCTCCCTTCCGTGCCCCGCCCCCCGCTTCCCCCTCGTCCGTCCCCCGCTTCCTCCCCCTTGTCACTCAACTCGAATTGTACTTTGCCGTCGTCGCTCGCTCCCTCGAGAAACGAGCTTCCCACTCATCATTGCTTCCTTCCTTTCTTTCCAACACAGAAGTAAAAAAATCTATTTTTTGATTTTTTTGTTAGACCCCCCTCCCCCCCGCCCCCTTCGAGGTGGCTTCTCGGCTCCCTCGCCCCTCCTTTTGCCCCC
>Ga0210003_1002539_pt1 | contig 15297 bp, 14 predicted proteins | sample LantaG_FD_182804 | JGI IMG/M metagenome (GOLD analysis project Ga0210003, IMG submission 182804) | Deep subsurface microbial communities from Baltic Sea to uncover new lineages of life (NeLLi) - Landsort_02402 metaG (SPAdes) (version 2) | ecosystem: Environmental > Aquatic > Marine > Oceanic >... | reverse complement strand
GCTCCTGAATAAATAACCGGTAATGCTTGAATTGGTTTAGCAGCCGAACGCCAGTAGGTAATTTTTTCGCTATCTCCGACAGAAAAGATAACTTCTCCTTTTCTATTAACTATAGCAATATCTCCTTGATATATATTTTCTACTAAATTTCCCCGATATATTTTTAATAAAATATCTGACATATTTCTCAACTACCTTAGTTGCTTTGATGATAGCTTTTTTATCGATCGGCTTTAGAGTATGGATGTTTAAAATCCTGGATTAATATTGTATTTTTCTTTTAGGATATAGGAAGCCCGCATGGCCTCTGTGACCATGGGTCCACAGGCAATCAAGGTAAGGTCTTCTCCTTCTGACTGATAATCGGTAGATAATTTTGTTTCAAAGGCAGAGAGAAAATCATCCTTTTCCCCTCTATATCGGATGATGTTAGCTACGCCAAACTGGTAAGGAGTATCAGGGGTTGTAATTAGGGGAGTAGCTTCCCAGGCATATCTTACTACCGCCGGTCCGTTAATAGAAGCTATGGCATGAGTTGTTTTTTTCAGTCTCTATGGCATCACAAGGGACAGCAAGGTGTTTATTGGTTAGATAATAGAGATAACTGATATCTTCTAAGACCTGATGAGTCGCTCCGTCAGCTCCGACCGAGATACCGGCATGAGCATCAATACTACAGCCAAACTATAATAACAAAATCTAATAGTTATATTTCTTTTTTGTTACAAAATAATGATTTTTTAATAATTTAAAGCTTATCTATTTCCTTTTTATTAACTAAATCATCAGGTATATGTCCTTTAAGTGTTTGAATCACTTTGCGTGAAGATTCCCTAGCCATAGCTATTCTAGTTTCAATTGTTGAAGTACCAATATGGGGGGTTAAAACTACATTGGATAGTTTCAGTAAATCCTTCGGAACACGAGGCTCAGTCTCAAACACATCCAGGCCTGCACCCGCTATTTCTCTATTTTTTAAAGCGTAAATTAAAGCTTCCTGATTTACAACTGCTCCACGAGATGCATTAATTAAATAAGCACTTTTTTTCATATTGGCTAATTCTTTTTGATCAATCAAATGATGAGTTCCTTTACTATAAGGAACATGCAAAGTAATATAATCCATATTAGATATTAATTTCTCAAAGGACAATGCTTTTACGTTAATTTTTATATTTTGCTTAGGTAACAAATCAAAATAATATACCTTCATGCCAAAAGCCAAGCATCTTCTTGCTACTGCTTCTCCAATTCTTCCAAAGCCTATAATACCAATTTTTTTCCCAATTAATTCATTTCCGTTAAGAAGATATAAATGCCAGTTATTATCATTTTTATATCTTACATAGTTATCAGCTTCTACAATTCGGCGAGTTAAGGCTAGCATGATTCCAAAAGTAAGTTCTGCAGTGCTTTCAGTAACAGTTTTAGGATTGTTTGTTATAAAAATATTTTTTTGATTTGCTGCTTCCATAGCCACATTATCATAACCTACACCAAGAACACTAATAATTTTTAATTTCTTTGAGCGTTTTATAAATTCCTCATCAATCTTTGCTTTAGCCAATATAACTGCATCGACAATAGGTGCAAAACTTAACATTTCTTCTCCTGAAAAAGAAGAACCTTTTTCAGGCATTATTATTTCACAATATTTTTTTAATTCAACTAAACCCTCTCCGGGAATCGCCCTTGTAATTAATACTTTAAAATCCATTTTTTCATGTTTCTCCTTAAAAAACATTTATTTTTATGTAGCGATAAATTACTTAAACATCTTCAATTAAACGCCTTACTTTATTTGTTAATATTAATCGACATGCAAAAAAGCATGTAACACATTCTTTTCTGCAATTATTTTTTTATTGATATTTTTATATTTTTTAAAGGTTCCTGGTAAGTCTTAGAAATTTTTTCAAGCTCTGAATAAATTTCTTCTGAAATTGGGATTCCCTCTTCTTGCCTTATTTTTGTTTTCTCATATTCAATCTCTCCAGGAATAAAGATATTAGAAAAACCCTCTGCCAAAGGAGAGTCTTTTAATTGTTTTACCATATATTCTAACCTATCTAAAAACAAATCATAATTAATAAAATTTTCAATATTAATGGCACCAAATAGATGTCCAATATTTAATGGTTTCTCAAAATCTTTAATCCACAAAGGAACCTGGCCCAGAAGGCCTGCACCGGTAAGAACTGCTGATAAAATTTCAATTATGACAGCTAAGCCATAACCTTTGTGTTCACCAAATGGTAATAAGGCTCCTCCTTCAGGTAAGGCATTTGGATCATCAGTAAACTTCCCATTTTTGTCAATAATCCAATTCTTAGGTATTTTTTGTTTATTTTTTGCAGCCACCCTTACTTTTCCTCCTGCAACAGTGCTCATTGATATATCTAGAACAATAGGCATATCTTTTTTAAAAGGTACCGCGACTGAAAGAGGATTATTACCAATAACTCTTTTTGCTCCTCCCCAAGCAGCCATAACTTGTGTGTTGCCAGTCATAGAAAAACCGATCATTTTTTCCCGGGAAATCAATAATGAATAATAAGATGCAACTCCATAATGAGAACTGCCTCTTGCTCCTACTATAGCAACACCCGTATCTTTTGCTTTTTGAACTGCTAGCCGGGCTGCATGGGCACCTATTACTTGCCCCATTCCATTATCCCCATCCAATAAAATTGTAGAAGGCCCCTCTTTTATTTTTTTGATTTGTGGATGACTATTGGTGCCTTTAACTTCTACCCTTTTTAGATAAAAAGGAAACCTTATTATCCCATGAGAATCAATGCCTCTTAAATTTGCAAAAAGAATAGATTCTGCTACTGTCGATGCATCTTTTTTGGAAAGTCCAGCTTTTAGTAAAACATTTTTACAAAAATTATTTAAAATTTCACTCTTAATTTTTATAATCATAACCGTACTCCTTTAAAAAAACTTCTTAATAGGATTACCTTTATTTGAATATCTGGAGGTATTTTATTCTTTTTTTCGTAAGTTAAAAAAATTAATCAAGATTATATTATAGTCGGGATAATATTTCTCTTAAATTTTCACCATTTTCCATAATCCATTTATAGATGATAACGGTATCATGTGGTAAATTAAAATCTTTTACACCTAGATCAATATATTTTTTAATTTCATCCATGTTGATATGAATAGAACCTATCTCTACTCGTGGACGAATACCTAAGTTTACAGCAGTCCTAATCATTTTTAGTTCTGCCTCTTTTACATCTGGATGTGTTTTTTGCCCTACCCTACCGATACTTAATGAATAATCACTGGGACCAAATTGTAACATATCAATACCTTTTAATGATGCAATTTCTTCCAATTGATCAATAGCTCCTTTTTTTTCAATCATCAGAGCTATTACAGCATCATTCATGGCATTAACGTAGTTTAAAGAACCTCCCTCAATCCCATAACCCACATTTCTCCTATTGTGTGAACCATTAATTCCCTTGAATTCAGGAGTCTCTGGTTTAACAATGTTTACACATTCCTTGGCATCTTCAATGCTTCTAATATCAGTAAAAAGAATATTTTGTATCCCACTACCTAGCGCTCTTTGAGCAATAAATGCTTTTGAGTTTTGATCTATTTTCATCATTGAAGACATATCAAATAGTTCAGTTGCTCGCGAAATATTTTCTAAATCATGTAAATCCCATGGAGCGTATTCTCCGACAAATTCAATATAATCAACAATTCCTGTGTGTCCGATCATTTCGATTATACCTGGCCATGTGGAGAGAACTCGTGTTCCAATGGTAGGTTTATTCTCTTTTAATAATTTTCTTAATTTGTTGCTTCTCATAATTTTCCTCTTTTTCATTTAATTGAAATTCATTTTTCATCCATTTAATGTTAACTAAATAAGCTTGCAACCTTTTTCATTTAATTTAGCATCTACCCAGCTTCTATCTCCCATGTTTCCTTTCTTAATTTCTTCTAGTATTTTAGTTTCTTTTTCTAACACTTTTTTAGCTTCTTGATAAATCATTTCTGCTTCGCTCGGTGGGATAACTACTACTCCATCTCTATCTCCGACAATAATATCTCCTGGATTTATGATTACTCCTCCACATGAAACAGGAAAATTGATTTCGCCCGGACCATCTTTATAAGGTCCTTTTGGACTTACTCCTATAGCAAACACCGGGAAATCCATCTCTTGAATGGCTTCCGAATCTCGAATACATCCATCAATTAAATAACCTGCTACCCCTTTCTTTTCGGCCATATGAGCCATAATTTCACCCAGGATTGCACTATGCGTATCACCCTCAGCGGCAATAACAATAATATCTCCTGGTTGAGCTATATCTATAGCTTTATGTACTAGCAAGTTATCTACTGTCCTTGTCATTACTGTTAGCGCACTTCCAATCATCTGCAAACCCTTTTTTTCATTAATCATTTTTATTTTTGAATCTACACAAAAAGAACGGTTCATACAATCACCAATATTGGAAGAGGGAATACCTGTAAATTTTTTAATTAAATTTTTTGGGGCTCTTTCAAAATGAGTTGATATTCGAAAACCTAAATGTGACATAGAATCTTTCCTCCATATATTTTAATTATTAAACTAAATCGGATTTTTAGTTACTCTTAAATTACCCACGGATATGCCCGTGATATTAGGCTCTTTGGGCGAATAAACGTATGTTACAACAATTTTCAAGTCGTTTTTTTCTTTCTTAAATCTTTTATAATTGCAGAACTTAACGAAATAATAGCTAATATTACTAGTGTTAGCGACACTGGTTTGGTTATAAAAATTAACCAATTCCCCGAAGAGATTAAAAGTGACTGTTGTAAACCTGTTTCTGCAATGGGCCCTAATATTAATCCAAGTACCATTGGTGCTGTCGGAAACTTACATTTAACCATGATATATCCTAACAATCCAAAAATAAACATCAGCCCCACATCAAACACGCTATTATTGATGGCATATGAGCCAATTACACTCAAAGTAATAATAACTGGGGCAAGAAGGTCTTCTCTAACTTTGGTAATATACACCCCCATTTTCCCAAAAAATATTCCTAAAATTAACATAAATATATTAACAACAAAAAGTGAAATAATAATAGTAAAACTTAAGTCACCATATTCAGTCATAAATTTAGGGCCAGGCCTCAAACCATGAACAAGAAATCCACCCAACAAAACAGCAGTTGTGGAACTGCCTGGTATTCCTAAAGTCAATAAGGGAATAAGTGCTCCACCAGTTACAGCATTGTTAGCAGCTTCGGAAGCAACCACTCCTTCTGGAATCCCAGTTCCAAATAGTTCTGGTGTTTTAGAGGCTCTCTTTGCTTCATTGTACCCTACCCAACAAGCTAAATCACCTCCTGTTCCAGGGATCATACCTATCCAGGTTCCTATAATTGAGGAACGTAAAATAGTAAACCAAACTTTTTTTAATTCATTTAACTTAGGTAAAATCCTTCCTGAAACTTTCTTTGCTTCGACATTATTTTTCACTTTCTTTTCAATAAGAAGTAATGCTTGAGAAATTGAAAACAGTCCTATTAATGTGACGACTAAGGGTATTCCACTTAGCAATTCTACTTTTCCAAAAGTATAACGGGACTGAGCAGTTACTATGTCTAATCCTATGGTAGCTAAGAATAAACCTAAAATTCCGGAAATCAAACCTTTAATCCAATCACCCTGCGTCAAGGTAGCCATTAAAGTTAAACCTAAAATAGCTAAAGAAAAATACTCTGCTGGTCCAAATAATAAGCTAACTCTTGATAATGCTGGTGCAATAAATAAAAGAGCAAACGCACTGAATACTCCTCCACAGAATGAAGCAGTAAGCGAAAAGCCAATGGCTTTCCCTGCTTCTCCTTTTTGAGCCATAGGATATCCATCCAGGCAAGTAGCTGCTGCTGCTGGAGTTCCCGGTGTATGAATTAAAATAGCAGAAATAGAACCTCCATACATCGCTCCACAATAAAGAGCAACTAACATAGGCAAACCAACTCCTGGATCCATTCCAAATGTTACAGGAAGTAACAGAGCAACTCCCATGGTTGCAGAAAGGCCCGGCAAGGCTCCTATAACAATTCCCATCGTTACCCCCGCGGCAATCGCTGCAAGACTTATAGGATTAAATACATTACCTAAAGCAGATATTAAATTTGCTACAATCATAATATAATCTCCGTTCAGTTTTAACAATAATACTAACTTTAAAGATTAAAATAATATACCCTTGGGGGTAGGTACTTTTAACCAAAGGGTAAAAATAAGAAATAAAATTAAAATTACTAATGCTGGAATTATGAGATAAAGTAACTTCTTTTTTAAGCCTAAAAAAATGAACATTACTAGTAAAAAAATAAAAGTTGAAAAATAAAAACCAAGAATACTACTGAATTGTATGTATAATATGGTCGCAAAAATCGTTAGTAGAACCCTTGATACTGAAACTCCTTGAAAAATATTTTTCCCGCCATTATTTTTTTCTGTCACTCTGCTCCTTAAAAATAGAAGTACACTTAAGATAATAGTTGTTATTAAAATTAACTTTGGTAACATTGCTGGAGCAGAACGCCAGGCAAAAGTCATCCGGTATAAAAATATTGCACAAACAGTTAGAGTTAAAGCGATTATGCGATTAGCTTTTTCCAATATTATTCTCCTTTCAAAATTGAACAAATTAAGGGGTGAAAAATATTTTTCACCCCTTAATCAACCGTTTATCTACTGATTTACTTCTTCCCAAACAACTTTAAAATCTTCGGCCAACTTGTCTAAATATTTGGAATAATCTTCGGGACCCAAAGGATTCAAAGGTAAGCCTATTTTTTCTGCATTTGCTAAAAATTCCTCATCTTCCATTACCTTCCAGAAGGCCTCTTCAAGTTTATCAATAGCTTCTTGTGGTGTCCCTTTTAAAACTGAATATCCCCGGCTTGAGCCGTTAACAATATCATATCCCAATTCTTTAGCTGTTGGTACATCGGGAATAAGAGGAGAACGTTCTTCTGTATAAATTACTAAAGCCCTCAAGGCTCCGTCCTTAATTTGGGGATAAGTTATTCCCAAATTATTGGAAGTGGCCGTAATATGACCTCCCAGAGCAGCCTGCCAGGAGGGACCATCCCCAGAAAAAGGAACTGATATTGTTTCAATACCTGCCTGTTTATTTAGCAGGTTGACAGAAATCCAATCATCTCCACCAGTTCCTGAATTTCCAACAGTTACCAACCTTGGATTTTCTTTGGCATAGGCAATAAATTCTTCAAAGGTCTGAAATGGGCTATCTGCCCTTACCAACAATACACCGGGATCAGTAACAATATTGAAAACCGGCTCAATTTGCTCCATTGAATAGGTTACTTCTTCCGGATTCATAATTGGATTCCCATAAGTCCCGGGAGTACAAGTAATATTCATGTTATAACTATCAGGTTTCAATTTTTCTACCCAATAAGTTAAACCAACTGCAGCGTTTGCTCCAGGTTTATAGACATTAATTAAGCTTACACCTAAATATTTTGACAAATATGGTTGCACTGCTTGCGCAAGTGTATCGCTACCACCGCCTGGACTATAGTCAATTACTATAGTGATATCTCTTTCAGGGTATTTTGACCAATCTGTTTGAGCAGAAACAACATTGACTAAACTTACAACTAATACTGATAAAACAATACACAAAAATAGAATTCTTTTCACTTTATACATTTTTTTCTCCTTTTTTTTACTTAGTGAAAAATATATACGACACATTAATTTTTAATCAAACTATCACCTCCAATCAACTTATTTATAATTTTGCGAGTAAAAACTTAAGGAATTAAGGCTACCCGGGTGCACTCAGGTGGCGCTTCTAAAAATAACTCCATGGCTTGTTGTGCTTCAGTTAAAGGGAATTTATGCGTAATCATTTTTTCAATGGCATACTTTCTAGAATTTATTATTTTTACTGCATCTTCAACATCCCAAGATTGACCATGCCCACCCTTTACAATTAGTTCATTATTTACAATATTATCGGTACATAAATTTACCTGTTTGCCACCCGTTAGACCTGCCAATATAACTCGACCTCCTGGCCGAGCAAGTAAAAGTGCTGTTCTCACCGTTGAATCAACTCCCGCACATTCAATTACTACTTCTGCCATTCTACCATGTGTAATTTTTTCTACTTCTTTTACTGGATCATTTTCTTCTATGTTTATTAAATGGTCAGCTCCAAATTCCCTGGCTAATTTAAATTTATTTAAATCTTTGCTAATTCCCAAAACAATAATTGGTTTTGCTCCCGATTCTTTGGCAGCAATAACAGAAGCTAAGCCCTGGGCTCCTGCTCCAAGAATAACTACTGCTTCACCCAATGATACTTGCGCTTTTGTTCTGATCCATCTTACGCCATTACCAATTACGGAAGAAAGACAAGCAGATTCAGAAGGAACATCTTTATTGATCTTATGAAGTTTACTTCCGGGTAAAATATGCATATACTCACTATACCCACCCAGGAGAAATGGATATTGATCACAAGTTAAACTTACTCCATAATTTTTTCTTGGAACATGAAATTGGTAATTGCCGGTTAAGCAAAATTCGCAATTTTTGCACATTATATAAGGTTCTACTGTTACCCGATCACCTATTTTTAAATGATATTCTGCAGATGCTTTCTCCCCAATCTGATCAACAAAACCAACCACTTCATGCCCTAATATTTTAGGAAAAGAAGAGGCTTTATGTGTTCCTTCATACAGATGGCGATCACTGCCACATATCGAAACCATTTCGACTTTTAAAAGTAGTTCATTCTCTTTTACTCTTGGTATTCTAAATTTTTCTTTTATAAATTTTCCTGGAGAAACAAGTACCATAGCATAACAATTATCCAAATTTGTCTCCTTTCACAATCTCTTTTTTAGGCTGTACAATTATATTAGTTAATAATTACTCATTAATACATTGTAGTGCCGCCATCTATTTCTAAAACAACTCCTGTGACAAAAGAAGCTTCATCTGAAGCTAAATAAACAGCTGCCGGTGCTACGTCATTTGGTAGACCCATTCTACCAAGTGGAATATTTTTTATACATTGTTTAATTTTATCTTCCGGTGTGCTTTTATTCCTTGAAGTATCTGTTAGACCGGGAGCAATTGTATTAACTGTTATGCCGTATTGTGCAACTTCGCGAGCCACTCCTTTAGTTAGCCCAATCACTCCAGCCTTTGAAGCGGCATAAGTTGACTTCCCTAACATACCGCCCCCTCTTCTACCCGCAATTGAAGATATGTTCACAATTCTTCCATATCGTCTGTTAATCATGTTGGGCAAAACCGCTTTAGTAGGAAAGAAAACAGCTTTTAAATTAACATTGATAATTTTTTCGAACTCAGCTATAGAAGTTTCCATAATGTTTTTTCTGTGAGGCAGGGCAACTGTATTTATAAGAATATCAACTTTACCATAAAAATCTAAAGTTTTATTCACCATTGTTTCTACAGAAGTATAATCCGAAACATCACCGATATAACTAATTACCCTGATTTGATCACTTTTTAACTCTTTCTCTAAAGATAATACTGACTTATGAAGATCGTTAATCATTAAGAAAGCCCCTTCTTGGGCAAATGATTTAGCTATAGCTTCTCCAATTCCGCAGGCACAACCCGTAATTATGGCAACTTTTTCTTTTAATCTCACTGTAATTTCTCCTTTATCAATTCATTGATTAATAATCCCCCGGGGTTTTCAAGGCGAGAACTTATTTCTTTTAAGAACTGGGCAACTTGGGAGCCATCTACAATTCGATGATCATAGGATATACATAAATTCATTACTTTTCTTATTTTTATTTGATCATTCTCATTGACAACTGGACGTTTTGTTACTTTACCTATCCAGAGAATAGCAATTTGGTTACTGTAAATAATGGGTGTTGAGAGAATGGATCCAAAACTTCCAGCATTTGAAATAGTAATGGTTCCTCCTCCAATATACTCTGGAGTTAATATTCCTTTCCTTGCCTTTTTGATAAGATTGTCAATTTCTTTAATTAGCTGCCAAAAAGACATTTTCTCTGAGTGATGAATTACTGGAATAATTAAACCCTTGGAACTCTCAACTGCAATTCCAAAATTTATATATTTTTTAATAATAATCTTATCTTGCTGCAAAGAGGAATTTAAAATAGGGAATTTTTTAATTGCCTCGATTATAGCTTTAATAATAAAAGACAATAAGGTTAAATGTATTCCATAATTTTCTTTTAATTCTGATTTAACCATATCTCTTATTGTTTCAGTATTAGTCACATCTACTTCTATAGTTGTGGTCACTTGTACTTTGCTGTTTTTACTCTCGGATAATTTATCGGCAATTTCTTTTCTAATACCTTCAAAGGGAATGACTTCTTCTTTTTCTCCCTTCATAGGCGATTGTTCAAGGTGTTTTAAAATATCTTCTTTGCTTATTATGCCGTTTGGTCCAGTACCATTAATTTTTTCTAAATCAATATTTTTTTGTTTTGCTAAATTCTTTGCTGCTGGAGTAGATTTTTTACTAACCTTTTTTTCGCTTAGTTCTAATTTTTCCATTTCTTTGTCATTCTTTTCTAATGACGTGTGAGAAAGATCTTGACTGGTGAATTCTTCTCTCTTTTCACTTACCAGGGCCAGCGGTGCATCGACTTTTACTAATTCTCCAACCTTGTATAACTTTTTTATTAAAAAACCCTTTATTGGGGAAACTACTTCAAATGTTACTTTATCAGTTTCTACCTCGGCAATTGGTTCTTCCTTTTTTACTTTTTCTCCTTCTTCTTTTAACCAATTTACTATCTTTGCATCCAAAATAGCAACACCTAAACTAGGTAAATTTACCTTAATCACCATATGCCTCCTAAAAAATTACTTCTTTACACGCCTTAACAATATCTTCGACAGAAGGAACAATAAATTTTTCACCGTAACGACTTCCAGGAATAGGAACATCTTTAGCACCAACCCGTTTTATTGGAGCATCTATTTCAGCAATAATTTCCTCAGCTACAATCCCAGCAATTTCACTTCCTACCCCACCTCTTTTTACTCCATCTTCTACTATGACTAATCTATTTGTTTTTTTTATCGATTGAAATAAAGTTTCTTTATCAAAAGGAAATAATGTTCTTGGATCTATAACTTCTATTTCAATATTCTCCTGGCTTAATCTTTCCGCCGCCTCAAGAACTTTGTGGCATGCATAACTCCAAGATACTACAGTAATATCTTTTCCTTTGCGGCGAATAGCTGCTTTACCAAATGGAATAGTATATTCTTCTTTGGGCACTACACCTCTTTTACCATACAAAAGTTTATGTTCGAAAAATATAACCGGATTGTTATCGCGGATAGCTGTTTTTAGAAGACCTTTTGCATCATATGGAGTAGAAGGAATAACGATTTTCAAGCCAGGATAATGGATAAATGTAGCTTCTACGCTCTGAGAATGATGTAATCCAGAACCTGTGCCCGTTCCGGCTCCAGCAGCTCTAATAGTAAGGGGTACTTTAAATTTTCCTCCACCACACATATAACGATACTTTGCTGCTTCATTAATAACTGAATCAGCAGCTAATATTAAAAAGTCGCTATACATTAATTCAACAATTGGTTTCGTTCCAATAAGGGCTGCTCCTATGGCAGCGCTAATAAATCCATTTTCAGAAATAGGGGTATGCAAAACTCTATCATCGCCAAATTCCTTATTTAATCCACCCGTAACTCCCCAAACACTATATCTTATATCTTCACCCAATAAAAAAACATTTTTGTCTCTTCTCATTTCTTCAGAAATTGCTTCCCGTAAAGCGACTGCAAAAGTTATTTCTCTATCCATTTTTCTCGTCCTTTCTATTTGGTTTTAACAAGCAAACACATCCGTTAAATATTCCTCTTTAGCGGGATACTCGCTTTCAACTGCAAATTTTTCTGCTATATCCATTTCTTTTTCAGCTTTTAATTTAATCTCTTCAATTTTCACTTTATCCAGTAAATTAATATTTATCAAATCTTTTTCTAGGAGTCTAATAGGACATTTTTCTTTCCAAGAATCAACTTCTTCTTTAGGCCGATAACCGCCATAATGTATTTTATCAATTGCATTATGTCCATCCCATCTATATGTTTTTGTCTCAATTAAAGTAGGTCCTTCTCCGGCACGAGCTCTGGCAATTGCTTTTGATGTAGTATGATAAATTGAAATAATATCATTCCCATCTATAATATAACCTTCCATATCATAACCTACTGCCCTACTTCCTATATTTGCCACCGAGGTTGTGTCTTTTGCTGATGAAAAAAGAGCATAAGAATTATTTTCACAGAAAAAAATAACTGGAAGTTTCCATATGCTAGCTAAATTTAAGCCTTCGTGAAAATTTCCATTATTTGAAGCACCGTCTCCAAAAAATACAATGCAGACATTGTTTTTTCCTAATCTTTTAATTCCCAAACCCACACCTGTACCAATTGGAATATGAGCAGATTGAACTCCCGATCTCCCTAGGATACCTAATTCGTAACTCCCTAAATGTGCTGCTGCTTTCCCTTTGCAATAACCAGTTCTTTTCCCTAATAATTCCGCCAAAAGATATTTAGGGTCCATTCCTTTCCCTATTGCCCATGCCCAACCTCTATGATATGGCATTATATAATCACTTGGCTCTAATGCACCACAAGCTCCAATTGGGCCTGCTTCTTGACCTAAGGTAGAATGTTCAGAAATAGAAAAACCTTTGTTAAGCATTGCTTTTAGTTTATTGTCAAAGGCTCTTGTTCTTATCATATTTTTATACATAAATAAAAGTTTTTCAGGAGATATCTTACTAACCAAATCATCTCTGCTATATTTTACTTTATCAATTTTTTCTTTAATTCTAAATATTTCAATTTCGCTTCCTCCGTGAAAACATACTTTCATTATATCCACTCCTTTACATTATAGAAAATACTAGATAAATATTCTTAAAATAACTACTAGTTTAACTATTATAAATAAGATATCTACTTATCATCGTTCGTAGATTTAATACTTATTGTTTTTAATATTTCTTCAATGTTTTTTAAATGTGTTTCTACTTTTCTACGTGCCAGTGAACAATCTCTTTCTTTTATCGCAGTATAGATATCTTCATGTTCTTTTACAATCTGATCTTTTCTTCCAGGAACCATGGAAGCTTTGTTTCTAATAGTACCAAACATATATATTAACAATTCTTCCATGGCTGCAAAAAAAGTATTGTGACTGGCTCTTGATAGATTAATGTGAAATTGAAAATCAGCATTTTTATTATCAGGATTTTTTTTAAGTTTATTTACTGTCTTTTCAAGTTCTCTTAAATCTCCTTCATTCGCTCTTTGGCATGCTAATTCAACAATAAATGTATCCATAACTCGTCTAAACTCTATAAAATCATATATAATATCTTTATTAATTGATAATTTAATCAAACTAAGTATCTTATTTATTTTGTTGGCATCTCTTGCTAGGACTTTTTTTCGACCTTTAGTTATAATAACTCCTAAAAATTCCAAAATAGCTAATCCTTCTCTTAGTGAACCTCTGCTTACTCCAAGCATTTTAGCCATTTCCATTTCAGAAGAAAGTTCTTGGCCAATTTTTATATTTCCATTAATTATTTCTTTAGATAACGATTCAATAACTTTTTCAGGAATTTTTGTATTATTTTCTAATCTTTTTAAAATCATCTTAAATCTCCCGTATATTATTAATAGTTTTATTGTCTAACAGTTTAATTGTTTAACTTATTTATTAGTGTAATATATTATAGCCTCTGTGTCAACACTTTCCTTTATATTTTCCTTTATATTTTTATGTAAGGCAACGGGCGCTTTGGGGTAGTTTTGTCAATTAAAAGATAAAAGTGGAATAACTAGAAATGGTAAAAAAGATGATGAATTTTTATTCCAAAGTTTTTTTAATAATTTAGAATTAAAAAATTGATATATTTTTTATTATTAGTTATTTTCTTTAATTTTTTTCCAAAATCAGTAATGTAATATTCGAGGTATTATAAAAAGCTCATCATGACCAAGAATTTCAGCTTTAACTTTTTCCCCTGAAGCCACCTTCAAGACTAAATTAAATATTTCCTCTCCCATTTCAGCAAGTGTTTTTTCAGCTGTAATTACTCCACTTGTATCGAGATCTATATTCGTTTTCATTTTTTGATATGTTTGGGAGTTTCCGGTAATTTTTATAACTGGAGCAATGGGAAACCCGGTGGGGGTTCCTCTTCCGGTAGTAAATAAAATAATTTGAGCTCCTCCTGCCACTAAACCAGTAGTAGATTCTCCATCCTGTCCGGGAGTATCCATTAAAAATAACCCTTTATCCGGAATAGTCTCCGCAAATTTTAAAACTCCATTTATTGGTGACTTCCCAGCCTTTTCTATATTTCCTAAAGCTTTTTCCACCACTGTACTTACGCCTCCGCTAAAATTACCAGTGGAAATTAAATTTAAGCGTTTTTTGTAAGCCGAATCGGAAGTAGAAATAGCTAATTCTCTTTCAGCTTTCTTAATCGTTTTAAGAAGTAATTCTGCCACTTTTTTATTAACACAGCGTTCCATAAGAATTTTTTCTGCTCCTAAAAGCTCGGTTGTTTCGCTAAATATAGCCGACCCTCCATGGGAAATTAAGATATCAGATGTTACTCCTATGGAAGGATTAGCTGCAATCCCGGAAAAAGCATCGCTTCCACCACACTCTAACCCAAGTACCAATTCTGAAATATTAAATTCCTCTCTTTTATTGTTAGATACTTTGTAATACAATTTCTTTAATAAAATAGTACCTTTATCTATTGCTTGTAAGGTATCTCCTTCTTCTTGAATAATGACTTTTTCTACCGGCTTTCCGGATTTTTTCACTTCATTATAAAATTCTAAAGGAGTAAACCGCTCACAACCTAACCCTACTATTAAAACTCCCCCTATATTAGGATGATTTGCCAAGTTTATAAGAGTACGAGCAGTTTGTTCCAAATCTTCTCCTACCTGGCTACATCCTACTCCATGTTTTAAACAAATCGCTCCTTCAATATTCTGAGCAATTTTTTCAGCTACTTTATTTGCACAAAAAACCGAAGGAATTACTGCGATATAATTACGAACTCCTACACGACCATCTGCTCTTTTATAACCTTTAAATTTCATTAGTATTAACCTTTTCTCCTTTCAAGCGTCCTCGATTGGATTGAAGATTATGGACATGGACCCAAT
>Ga0210003_1002538_pt1 | contig 15298 bp, 15 predicted proteins | sample LantaG_FD_182804 | JGI IMG/M metagenome (GOLD analysis project Ga0210003, IMG submission 182804) | Deep subsurface microbial communities from Baltic Sea to uncover new lineages of life (NeLLi) - Landsort_02402 metaG (SPAdes) (version 2) | ecosystem: Environmental > Aquatic > Marine > Oceanic >... | reverse complement strand
ATTTTAAATGAAATTCCCAAAAAAAAGCTTGATAGCTTGGGGGGGGGGGTGATATATTCTTAAAATAAGATTTTGGAAAAACTAAACTATTACAAAAATTTTAAATTAAAGAAAGAGGTGTTGATAATGAAAATAACTGATCTTAAATATGCCGTTTTGGAAGGTTTTCCAACTATACGTATTGCTACTGATTGCGGAATTTATGGTCTTGGACAAGTAGAATATTATAAACCCTATCTTGAGCCATTATTTAAATTTTATAAACCTTATATAATAGGACAAGATCCAACCGATGTTCAAAGAGTATTCTTAAGAATTCGTCGTCTTGGAGGTTTTAAACCTTGGGGAGCAGCCGTTAGTGCTATTGAGATAGCTTTATGGGATATTGCTGGAAAAGCCGCAGGAATACCTACCTATAAGTTGCTTGGAGGTAAAGTCAGAGATAGAGTACGAGTTTATACTACAGGGAATGCAATACATGGTCCTGCGGCTATACCAAAAGGGAATAAACCTGAAGATTTTGCTGAAATGGCTAAAGCTCGAATGAAATTATTTGAAGGATTTACAATTATGAAATTTTCTTTGCCTGCACATGCACATATTATGGAGCCTGGAACTGTCTATGCAGAACAACCTGATAAAATCCCTGGAATTCATCCTGGACCAATAGCATTCGCAGGTCATAATTCTGGTCATATGACAGAAGTCGGTTTAAAACATTCTATTGCCATTGTAGAGGCAATTAAAAGCGTAGTGGGTGATAAAATTGGAATTGCTTTTGATTGTGGACCTCGAATGTCTTTAGCTGGTGCTATGCAACTTGCTAAAGCATTAGAGCCATATAATTTATTGTGGCTAGAAGATATGTTAACTGGAGACTATACACCATATAATAATGTGGAAAGCTATCGTTTATTGTCTGAAAGTACTATAGTTCCGATTCATACTGGTGAACAGGTTTATCTTAGAGAAGGATTTAGAGAACTTTTAGAAAAACATGCGGTTGACGTGATTGGTCCAGATCCTGAAGATGTAGGCGGTATTGCTGAGCTTAAATGGATTGCAGAAATGGCGGATCTTTATGACGTTTTAATTGCTCCACATGGCTTAGGAGATGGACCAGTAGGTCTTGCTGCGTTGGTTCAGGTGTCTTCTACTCTTCCTAATAATTTTATTGCGTTTGAAATGTGTGATACAAAAATTAATAATTCTCCTCGAACTATAAAAGAGGAATCACAATATAAATATGATTTATATAAACCAACTAAAAAGGAGCTGTTTAATGGATTAGATAATCTAAAAGTGGTAAATGGATTTATAAATGTAACCGATAAACCAGGATTAGGAATATCCTTAAACCAGAAAGCTGTTAGAGAGTATCTCGGAGAAGATAATAAATTTTTAGATTAGTTTGAAAAAGGACATTATGAATCAATATTTTTAATCCAAAAAATATGAAAAAAATTCCCAAAAAAATGCTTGACAAATTGGGGGGAGGAGGATCATGCTAAAATTAAAATTTTGGAAAAACTAAACTATTAGGGATTTAAGTCAAGCGAAGCTTGAGTTGTTTTAAAGTGCCACGGGCTTGCCCGTGAGTTTTTAATTTGAAAGGAAGTATATTAAATGCGAATTGGAATTGATGTAGGGGGGACATTTACTGATTTAATTTGTGCGTCTAACCATAATATGAACATTAAAAAACTAAAAGTTTTTTCAACCCGTCCTAATATAGAAATTGGGGTATTAGATGGTATTAAAAAACTTATTGGAACAGATCTATCAAAAATAGAAACAATAATTCATGGCTCTACTGTTGCCACAAATGCTATTCTCGAACGAAAAGGTGCAAGGGTAGCTCTAATTGTAACTAAAGGGTTTAAAGATATTTTAGAGATACAACGTGAAGACAGAGAAAATATTTACGACCTTTTTTATAAGAAATCCGAAACTTTAGTTTCGCGAGATATGATATTTGAATTAGAAGAAAGAATAGATAAAAATGGGGAAATTGTAAAACCTCTAAATAAAGATGAGATTCAAAAAGTAATTTATTGGCTATCTAAAGAAAAAATTAAATCAATTTCTATTTCTTTTATCCATTCTTATATGAATCCTTTGCATGAGCAGGAAGTTGAAAAAGCAATAAAAAAGAATTTAGATGATTGTTATATTAGTGTTTCCTCAACTATTATGCCAGAATTCAGAGAGTATGAGAGAACGAGCACAGTGGCAATTAATTCATATGTTTCTTCAATATTGGAACGATATATAAACAACATTGGACATGAACTCCGTTCTTTGGGTTTTAAAGGGGATTTTTATGTTATGCAATCTAATGGGGGCATGATTCCCTATATTTCAGTAGGTCAGCATGCTTGCAGAACATTACTTTCAGGACCTGCTGGGGGGGTAACTGGAGCAGTTGATATTGCACAACGTGTTGGTGTTAAGGATATAATTTCTTTTGATGTAGGTGGCACTAGTGCCGATGCTTGTTTAGTTACAAATGGTGAAGCAAAAGTTACGACAAGTAAAAAAATTGATAATTTGCCTGTTAGCGTTCCGATGGTGAACATTGAAAGTATTGCAGCTGGAGGTGGAAGTATAGCCTGGGTGGATGAAGGTGGTATGCTTAAAGTTGGGCCAGAAAGTGCTGGTGCAGATCCTGGTCCAGCTTGTTATGGTAGAGGTGGAATACAACCTACTATTACTGATGCTTTTATGGTTTTAGGATTAATTAGAGGAAATAAATTTATAGGAGGTGATATTAAATTAGATAGGGTTAAAGCTATAAATGCAATGGAAAAAATAGCAAAAAAAATTGATAAAAGTTGTTTTGAAATTGCAGAAGGGATTGTTTCGATTGCGAACAACAATATGGCTCAAGCAATTAGGTTAATTTCGATAGAAAGAGGATATGATCCACGTAAATTTACATTAATTTCCTTTGGCGGAGCTGGTTCTTTACATGCGGTTTATGTTGCAGAAAAATTAGATATAACAACAATATTGGTTCCACCTAATGCAGGTGTGTTTTCAGCGTACGGACTATTAGTTGCTGATTTCAAAAGAGATTATGTTCAATCTCAACCATCATTATTAGAAGATACGAGTATTTCAGAAATATATGAAATTTGCGAAAATTTAAAAGGTAAAGCAGTTAGCGAGATACAGACCTACAATATTCCCATTAATGAGTGTTCGTATAACTTTTCTATTGATATATGTTATTATGGGCAATCATTTTTTGTAAATGTACCTATAGATATACCCTCTTTAACAAAAGAGGGCAAAGAACAAATTAAATTAGAATTTTATAAAATCTATAAGAATAGATATAATTATTTTTTCTCTAGTGAAAAAATTCAATTAAATAATTATCGACTTTCAGCTAACTATAGCGATAGCAGTAGCTCTTTCTTTAAAAATGCAAGAGAGAAAAAAAATAAAATTTCTAGTAAATGTGATCAAGAAGAGAGAAAATATGAAGGTAAAATAATTTTGCAAGGTAAAAATCAAAAATGCATCTTTATAGAAGGGAGAGAAAGTGTAAATTTTGGTAGTAAACTTGCTGGTCCAGTCATAATTGAAGATTTAGACGCAACAATATTTATACCTCCCCAATGGAGTGCCACCAAAGATAATTATGAAAATATTATTATTAGAAGGGAAGGGGAATAATTTAAATTATTATGGGAACAAAAATTGATTCTATCACATTAAACATTGTAGGAAAAAATATAATTAATGTAGCTCGAGAAATGAATCTTAATTTAATTAAAACTGCATATTCTAGTATTATACGAGAAGTGCAAGATGCTTCATCAGCTATTATGGATGCTAATGGGGAAATTGTAGCTCAATCAGAATCTATGCCAATACATTTAAATTCAATTTCAGAAGCTTTTAAAGGATGCTTAGAAAAATATGAGATAAGCGATATTAAGCCCGAGGATATTATAATTACAAACGATCCATATTATGGTGGGCAACATCTTCCTGATATATTTGTTTACACTCCTATTTTTTATGGTAATCAACTTATAGGATTTACATGTTCTGTAGGGCATCACTTAGACGTTGGCGGTGGAGGAGCGAGCTCTTTGAATCCTAATGCAAATGATATCTTTTCTGAAGGTTTTGTAATACCTCGTTTGAAGTTAAGAGGAAAAAATGAATGGGATCTTTTTAAAGAAATTTTTAGTTCTAATATTCGAATTCCTTATATAACGATGGGTGATTTACAATCACAACTTATTGCAAATGAATCGGGAAAGGTTAGGATATTAGAGCTAATTGAAAATTATGAATTAGATACTATATTAAACTGCATGAATGAATTAAAAAATTATTCAGAAAGAATAACACGCAAAGAAATAAGTAAGGTACCCGATGGTATCTATACTGCGGAAGTGTTAATGGATGGCGTTAATAAGGAAAAAGAGTTTTTAAGAATCGCGGTTTCTATTATAATTAATGGTTCAGATATGATTGTAGATTTTTCCGGAACTGATTCACAGGTTGATATGATGATTAATTCGCCACTAGCAGCAACTGAAGCAGCAGTTTATACTGCTGCTAAATGCTTATTAACTAGCGCAAAAGTGCCAGCGAATGAAGGCTGCAATAAACCTATTAAGGTTATAGTGCCTGAAGGTTCTATTTTGAATCCTTTGCAACCGAGACCAGTGAGGGGGAGGGTTAATACTGCTAATAGAGCGTTTGATGTCGTTATAAAAGCAATGTCTATTGCTTTGCCAGAACGAGTAATAGCTTCTGGCTTTGACACTTCATTACTTATTACTCTTAGCTATAGAACTGATGAAGGAATTAGCATTTTTACAGAACCGATAAGAGGAGGATATGGAGCAAGCTATAGAAATGATGGTGCTAATCAAGTGGGTACACCTTTAGATAATTGTACAAATACGCCGGTTGAAGCAGCTGAACAAATTTATCCCTTCTTCTATATAAAAAGATATGAGTTACTGGAAGATTCTTCGGGGATTGGTAAGTATTTTGGTAGTCAAGGAGCCATAAGAGAATTTGAAATCCTTAAGGATGGTGTTGTTTTTTCTTTTTTTGGTGATAGATTTAAGACTAGCGCCTTTGGTTTATTTGGGGGTGGCAGAGGGACGTGCGGAAGTGTCAAAATCATACGTAATGGCAAAACAACTTCTTTTCCTACTACGATTGGAACTTGTAAATTGGAAAAAGGTGATTTACTCCAAGTTGTAGTTGGAGGTGGTGGTGGTTATGGAAATTTTGAGGAGAGGCCAAAAAAATATTTGCAAAAAGATTTAAAGGAAGAAAGAATTACAGAAAAACTATATAATAAATTAGTTAAAAACGTTGATACTAAGGATTAATAAAAAATATAGGAGGATAGAAATAAAATGTTAAAAACGGAGTCAAAAGTTGTAGTTACTGATTATGAATTTCCTTCAGTATCGATCGAGAGAGAAATATTAAAAGAGATTGGGGCTAATTTAGTCGAAAGGCATTGTAAAACTGAAGATAATGTAATTGCAATTGCATCTGATGCTGATATAGTTATAAATCAGTATACGCCAAGCGCATAATTAAACACTTTAAAAAGTGCAAAGCTATTATTCATTATGGTATCGGAGTAAATAATGTTGACATAAAAGCAGCTACAAAATCTGGAATATATATATTGTAACAATTCCTGATTACTGTTTTGATGAGGTGTCAACTCATGCGATGACATTAATTTTAGCTTGCTTAAGAAAAGTAATTTATTTAAATAATGTTCTTAAGCAAGAAGGTAAATGGGATTTTAATTTAGCCAAACCAATAAGAAGATTAAATAGTTTAACCCTTGGTATTGTAGGCTTTGGTAAAATAGGAAGAGCTTTAGCTAGAAAAGCTAAGAGTTTTGAGTCCTGTAGAATTCTTGCTTATGACCCATATATTTCAATAAACATAAAAGAAGAATATAATGAAGTAAGAATGGTTGATATAACAGAATTATTAAGAGAAGCAGATATCATATCTACTCATGTTTCGTTAAATGAAAAAACTAGACATTTTTTTATTAAAAAATATTAAAAAGATATTAGGAGGTTATAAATATGGAATTAAAAGGTTCATTTCCAACGCTAATGACTCCATTTGCCGAAGACGACGAAATAGAAGAGGAAAGTCAAAGGAGGTTAGTTGATTTTTTAATAGATGCAGGGTCTCATGGTATTGCAATGTTAGCTAATGATGGCGAAAGTTATGCTGTTTCAGATGAGGAACGAAATCGTTTAATAGAAATAGTTGTAGACCAAGTAAATGGACGAGTACCTGTTGTAGTTACAATATCACATTTTAGCACTAAGATTGCAATTGAAAGGTGTTTTAAGGCAAAAGAATTAGGAGCAGACGTTGTGATGTCTTTGCCTCCTTTCTTTGGTTTAAGACCTGCAAGCTTAGAGGGTGTATATGAATATTTTTCTGCATTATCAGATACAGTCGATATCCCTATTATTGTACAAGATGCGCCAGGTAGTTCAGGAGTTCAAATGTCGGCTGAATTTTTAGCAAAATTAGCAAATAGTATCAAAAACATTAAATCTTTGAAAATAGAGGCAAAGAAAACACCAGTTAAAATAGATGAAGTGAAAAAACTCTTAAAAAACGATAAAAATTTAACTATATTTGGAGGCGATGGGGCTATTACGTATATAGAAGAACTAGAAAGAGGAAGCGATGGGACGATGGCAGCTTGTGATATACCAGAGGTTACAGCTAATATCTACAACCTCTATAAAGCTGGTAAAAAGAAAGAAGCAGAATCCATTTTTAATCATTATTTGCCTTATATAAATTTCTTTTTTCATTGCGGTATAAGATATGCTCCTAAAGAAATATTAAAAATAGGAGGAATTATTAAATCAAGTCGTGTTCGTGCGCCAGGTTTAGGTGCTGAAGTTACCTGGGATGACAAAGCGAAAGAAAGGGCAATATATCTAGCTAAAAAAGTGAATCTTTTGGCATTGCGTTATCTTAATAACTAAGTGACAAACAGCATAACATTGTGCACTGTTTAATAATATTCTGTAGCAACACATCATGCACTATTCGTTCTTTGACAATTTAGTGTAATCAACCTTAAAAAAGGAGGTTGATTATGAACCAGAATAAATTAGAAGCTCTTAGGATAAAGGCCATAAAAAAGTATTTGGAAGGAAAGAATCCCCAAGTTATATGTAAAGAATTATCGATGTTCAAACGCTGGCTCTTTAAATGGGTTAAAAGATATAAAACTAGAAAAAGGAACTGGTTTAAAGAAGAATTCAAAACCCCTCATACTATTTACCGAAAGTCCCCTTCTTAAGAGCAACTATAATTGTCAAAGAATAAAAAATAAAATTATTTCATCAGGATAATTTAATTATAGCTCTTAACCTGGTGTCCAGTAAAGCGGGGGAAGTTCAAGGGGGGAACCTCCAGGTATCAAGAGTTAGCCAGAAAGAGAGCGAGAATAGAGGGTATCGCTTCGGTACTAAGAAGGAGGTATAAAATAGTTCATCTGCCGGTAAGGGGATTAATACGTGTAAAGGCCTACTTAGGGTTTAAGATCTCGGCCATAAACTGTAAGAGATTGATAAAAAGGTTGATGCATAGGCCTATAGCTGAGCTTTTGACTCTTTTATATAACCATTTATTTTCGCTATTTAGTTTTCAAAGGACCTATAGAGTTAAATTTGCTGCTTAAGTAAGATATGTTGTATTAAATAGTTAGTTTTTGGGAGATAATCATATTATAAAAATTATAACATATATGTTTTTTTTGGTCATATATCAAGTCCAAAATTCATATTCTAGTTCTTCAGGAGTGTTTTTACGTAATAATTAAAAGTTAACTTTAGGTGTTAGTTAAATTTCAAAAGTGCACTATTTAAGAATCAAAAGTGCACTTTTGAAAGATTAAAAATTTACTATTTTTTACAATTATTGGATGTAAATAATTTATTAGTTAAAAGTTAAAACTGGACTAAATTTAAATCAGAATTTTTAACTTTTTGACTACCTAAAAACTCATCTTCATGCCAGAATCTTACTTCAGATATGCCAGATTCTTTATCTGGTATTATCCGAAGTTGTATCTTCTCGTGTAGTGGTGCACCAGGTACTTTTAGTTCGAATTTGTTTATAGAAACTTTGCGATAAAAATCTACCATTCTCTCTACTCTTAAACAGAAGATATCTTTGGTTGACTTAAAAGGTGGACTTATTGTAAATTCTCTAAAGAGAGATCTTTTCTCTCTTAATGCTCTTTGAAATCTGCTATAGGGAATCTCCCCGGTGGTAGAATGTACTATTCTGAAATTGTATCTTTGTACAAGGTAATTCAGGATTAATTGGGCCTCTGGAATAACCCTAACATTCTCTCTATAACAGGTCCTGACCAATCGGTCCTGAATCCACCTATAGGGTCTTTCAATTTTACCCTTGGCCTGCGGAGAAAGCGCATAGGTTACCTTCACCCCACAGTCCTCCAAAACCTGTTTCCATTGCGGATTTGCCTCATCGGTAAGTTTGTAGTGATTTCTCCAGTAAGAATCTCTACCCTGTACAAAGCGAAAGATTGAATGACTATCTACATAATAGGCCAGATATTTTAATAAAACTGCCTCTAAGGCCAGAATATGTTCCCAGGCGGTCTCTCTTTCTACCAGAAGAGCATATAGGATAAGCCTGCTGTAATCTCATCTATTGAGGTAATCAGGTACCATTTTCTGGCAGCATAAGGGGCAAACAGGTGATGAGAGAGGAATCGTGTTGTATAAGTTCTCCCGGGTAATTAGCTATTACTTCTCTATCATGAGCCTTTCTCTTTGGTCTTAAAAAATAAAAATTATTTCTTTTTGCTCGGTCGATGATGGTAGGCAAAGATACCCTCTGGCTATATTTTTGTTCTAAAAGATCTTTGATATAACTGTAGTTGTAATATTTAATCGGCACTTCTTTTGCTTTGATTAAATCTTTTTCGATCTGTAGTTCTTGGATAATATTTGCTTCAATTTCTCGGTCGATTCTATAATTACTGATGTTCCCTTTATACTGGATAGAAAAGTTATCTGGGTCATTTCGATATTTGGTCAGTAATTCGAAAAATCTACTTCTCTTGATTCTAAGAATTTGCAAGATATAATTAATCTTGATTTCTTTATCCAGATAACTTTTTAAAAGTGATTTAACCTGACCATCAGTAAAGTTTTTGTGTAATTGTTTAGACATAATTTAGAACCTCTTTTCTTTTTAAGATTTAGTTCTAAATTATACTTTTTTACTGTTTTTGGGTAGTGCACTTTTAATTTTTAAATGACAAAAGTTAACTTTAGGTTGACTTACTATGGTATTTATTTTTAGTGCACTTACTCCTGTTTTAGAGTCTCAAAGAATGGCTCTATAAAGGCATTATCATGGGACTATCTTTGTTGATATACTTTTCCTAATATCATGAGCATTTTTATTTATATTTTTTTATTATTATATTTTTTCTAAATAATTTTCTTCTGAAGCATCAACTACTAAATTTTCTTCCATACAAAGCTAAACATTATAGTGATAGTGACATAATTTTTTTATATTTTACCCTTATAATCTTTATTTAAAATTTTAATCATCTCAACTCTGGCCAAAGTAGCTACAACTAAACTTATGGTCAAAATTAAAAAGTATAACTTATAAGACCCTACATTCCTTTGTAAAGCATCGACACCTCCTTCGGATAAATCAAATAATAATCCTGTAAAGGATTGATATACGGCGGATAAAATAAAGGGGAACATATTTACTATTCCCAGTGCAGTACCATAATATCGTTTAGGGAAAATTAAAGAATATATTTTAAGTAGATAAGGATCCGCACTATTTGAAAATCCTATTAGAAATAGTAAAATTATAACGAAGGTATTAGGTAAATTAATAGTTGAAATTGTAAAAATCAAGTACACTATTAAAGATGTAGCATTAACGAAAAAAAAATTATATCTCCCATATTTTGTATCGTTTAATTTGCTTAACAATAAAACTCCTATTAAAAAGCCAAGAGGTATCATGGTTACTAAATCAGAAGCAGCGGATTTTTCCATTTTGTATATATCCATAAAAAAAGGAACTGCCCATAAACCCTGGAAGGACATCATGGTAGCATAAGTTAACGAACTAACGAAACAATACTTAATAATGGGGATACTAGCTACTTCTCTACAAACTACAAACCAACTACTTTTTTCTTCCTCTGTTTTTATTACACTTTTCTTATCTTTATTATTTAAATTCGCTTCATTTATCTTATTTGAATTATCATCTCTTACCACTAACCATATCAAAATTGCTAAAGCAAAAGAGGTAAACGCAACATTAGCTAAAGCGTTTCTCCACCCGAAATAAGTAATTAATTTTGCAAAAGGAGAGGCAGCTAATAGAGAACCAATATTACCGATAAATATGAGAATTGCAAACAAAAAACCTCTTTTATCATAAGAAAAATACTTAGTTATTATCCAGGAAACTGGGACAAAAATTCCTGCTGACCCTATACCGATTAGAAGTCTTCCAATGTAAGTAAATATAAAACTTGGAGAATAGGTATAAATCAAAGTACCCAGGGTCATCATAATAACAGATAATGTAAGCATCTTTCGAGGTTTCCATCGATCTGTTAAAACCCCTACTACCGGCTGTAATGCTGCATAACTATAAAAATAAATACTCGACATTAAACCTAAGTTGGTACTTGATATTTTAAATGTTTCCACGAAATAAGGTGCCAATACGCTAGTGGTAACTCTATGAAAAAAATTGAATAGATGTGCGATGGATCCTAAAATATAAGCAACCCATTTATAAAAATCGTTATCCCTACTATTTTTTTCACAATCTTTTATTTTTTCTTTTAAATTTGTTATTTTTATTCCTTAAACCTCTCTCTTAGATGTTTATCAATAATTAACATCCATATCCATGTATTTAATTTTCTTATATAATTAGTTTTTAAGTATTTTTTTGATAAAATTTATATCTTCCCTTTGTAATCTTTATTTGTACAATTTAGAGTAGTGTTTACACTTAACTTAAAATAAAATTGGTCATGCATGTGATCTTTCCTATAGAATATTAATAACCATAATATTCAAAAAATAGGAAGGAGAACAGCACACCTGATTAAAGAGGAACTTATTACCAGTTTCAAGTACAGTGTACTGCAACATGCACGAAAACACAATAATATTACTTATAGTTGTAGAGAATTTAATATATCCAGAACTGTCTACTATAAGTGGTTAAAAAGATTTGAGCAAATTAATCTATCTAGGACTACAAGATAAGGAGAAAGCTAAAACCCAGATGCCTAATCAAATAAAACCGGATAAAGAAAAGATCATTCTCAATTATATAATAGAGTATCCTACTCATGGACCAAGAAGAATCGCTAATGAATTAAGAGAGCAAGATATTACTATCAGCGAAGCCGAAATATATAATGGCTGCAAATAGCAAATGAAAAGTACACCATATTGCAGCCGAAAAATACACCACTTTTTCTAAAAAAAATCAATAAATATAGGCCATATTTTCCTCCTTTCCTTACAAGTAATCAATCTTGCTTTGCCAGCCATTCCTTGGTCTCTTTTAGCCGGTAAGAATTACCATTCATATTTAACATATATGACTTATGGGTAAGTCTATCTATCATAGCAGCCGTCATCACTGAATCTAGGAAGATTTCATCCCATTTCTCAAAGGAGAGATTAGTGGTAATGATGGTCGATTTTCTGCCAGCTCGAAGGGAGAGATGGGTAAAGAGCAGCTCTGACCCTTCTTTATCAAAGGATATATAACCCAGTTCATCAGCGATAACCAGATCATACTTTTCAAATCTAGCCTCCACACTTCTTAGGATATTTTCTGACCTTGATTCTTTTAATTGATTAACTAGTAAAGGTATGGTAGGTAAAACCTTATCTTCTAAACTTGCTATTGCTGCTTTAAATATGGCTATAGCCACTAGAAAAACGGATAACCTGATTCATCATTCAGATCAGGGTAGAAAGTTTCTTGTAAAGAATATATTAAAATATTAAAAGATAATGGTATCAGAATAAGTATGTCTGTCAAAGGCAATACTTATGATAATGCCATAGCTTTAATCATTCTTTAAAACCCTAAAACAGGAGGAGGTATATCTATTCAGATTACGAAACCTTTTCTGATGTAATAGAAAGGATTCCCTATTCTATAGAAGATGTGTATAATAAAAAGAGGCTGCATTCCTCTTTGAGCTATCGGCCTCCAGAGGAATATGAGAGGTTATTGGTCAAGAATAGCTCTCGGGAATACCTGGTGTGTTAAGACTTAAAGTGCCTAGCCTGAGGGGTTCAGTCCAGACCTTAATAAAGCGGGGGCTTCCAGAATGGGCGGCTCTTAGATTAGCCAATACCCGTAAAGATTACTGGCATATTGCAGGTGACTCTTTAAATAGTGTACTACCGAATGTTTACTGGACCAACCTTGGGCTTATGAGCCTGATTAATCGTTATTATGAGATTCGCAGTGCTTTGTAAACCGCCGTATACCGAACGATACATACGGTGGTGTGAGGGGACGGTAGATAAATTAATTGTCTACCTCCTACTCGATTTGTAAAATCTTCGATGATAATTGGAAATTAAATGTTAGAAGAATTTGTAAATTAACTATACAAGACACTACTCTTAAGGGTCTTGTAAAAGCTTTAAGAAGGAGACATACTTATTTTGCTGCAAAGGGAGCAAAGGCAAGCGATCATGGTTTATTAGAACCTTATGGCTTAAAGATTGGTCAAGAAAGAGTTGAGCAGATTTTCCAACAAGCCTATGATAAAGGGGAAAAATTTAGTCTCAGATCTAATGAAACCAAAGAATTTATTTCCTATATGATGCACAAGTTCTGTGAGATGAATCAGGATAAAGGCATGGTTACCCAAATACATTATGGTGCAATTAGAAATGCCAATGAATATCTATTTAAAAATTGGGGAACAGATGTAGGAGGAGATGTTTCAGCTGAAAATGTAAATATTATTGAAAATCTGCAACCCTTATTAACAAGATTTTTTAGCGGGGAAGATAATAATCAAAATCATTTAATATTATATCCCATGAATCAGATATTTGCCCATACTAATATAATGTTGGAAAGAGTATTCCCTAGGTCCATTCTGGGTTTCCCTGGTGGCATAATGATTCTCCTTATGTGATGGAACAATATCTGCTTCATACTGCCGGATCTTCTCTCCTTGCTTCAAGTGGAGGTCCGGTATGTGACGGAAGAAAAATTTTATCAGAGGGAAGTAGATTCGAAATCTTTGACAGGATAATATGTAAAACAGTTGGAAAACTTGTTTCGAGTGGACAAATATCTTATAATGGTGAAGTAAGAACGTTAAAAGCTTTGATGTATGAAAATCAAATGAGGTTATTTAATTTAAAAGGAGAGATTGATGAATAAACAAAATATATTACAACATTTTTCCAAAAAATATACAGGAAAGTTTATAGTTTATCCATCTTCTATAAAGTCAGAAAAAGATAATTATTTTTTTATGGCGAAAGATAATAAAGAAAAATATTTGATAATTGTGGTACCACCTATTCTTGCTAATAAATTTGAAGGGGAGAATTTAGGAGAGAAGAGAGTGGGTGAAAATAAATTGATTATAAAGATATGTTATTTAAATCATCATAATCTCTCTCTACTACGAGAAATATTTCCTCATCTCAATCCTTCTTTTTGTGGTCTTCGACCTTCTTTTGGTACCGGAGATCGCTTGGGTATAGCTACTCCTGCTCATCTTCAAGCTTTTAAAGGTAAGGATATTTTCCCCATTTTAGCCCAGCAATCAGTAAGGGAAATGGATAGAACTGAAAGAAACTGGCAGAAAGTTTTAGATGATGCCATATGGGGTTGTTTTGAGGCAGGTTACATTGGTCCTTTTGGGGCAGATGCAGATCATGTAAAAGAAATTAAGGACTTAAAAGAAGCAGCAGATTGCGGATATACGATGTTTACTTTAGATCCTTCCGATTTTATTAGTAAGGATATAGAGGAATTAAACGAACAACAGCTGAATCAACTTTATAATAAAATTCTTGAGAATAAAGAAATAGAAAATATATATTTAAATAAGAAATCTAAAATCGGTAAACAAGAGTTAATATTTGATGAAAAATCATTAAGAAAAATTATACTTACTTATTCCGAAGCCTTAAACCATGTGGTGGAATGTTACGAATTTTTAAAAGATTACAAAAAGGAAAAATTTGATTTAGAAATTTCTGTAGACGAAACTCCTACTGTTACTTCTCCTTTGGCTCATTTGTTTATTGTTCTGGAGCTTCAAAGAAGAGAGGTAAATTTCCAGAACTTAGCCCTTCATTTCTTGGGGGATTGGCAAAAGGGAATAGAATATATAGGAGACGTGAAGCAGTTTGCCAGGGAATTTTCTTTACACGCAGCTATAGCAAAAAACATTGGAGGGTGCAAACTTTCTCTTCACACCGGAAGTGATAAGTTTTCTGTTTATCCTATTTTTTCTCAGGAGACAGACGGTCTTTGCCATATAAAAACTGCCGGGACCAGCTGGTTAGAGGAAGTAAAAGTGGTTGCCATGAAAGACCCAGCTCTTTATCGAGAAATTCATCAATTTGCTTTAGAGAATTTTGCAAAAGATAGAGCATCTTATAATTTAACTACCGACCTTTCCCGTGTTCCGAATATAGATAAACTTTCTGATGAGCAATTAGTTGACCTTTTTAATAAATCAGATTCTCGTCAGCTTATCCATATAACCTATGGTTCTATTCTGAGGGCAAAGAATGATGAAGGAAAATATATCTTTAAAGATAGAATCTACAAAATATTATTTGAGTATGAAGAAGACCATTACCGGGAACTTTCTAATCATATCAGCAGACATTTGGAACTCTTAAATTTAAAAAGGAGATAATAATGAATAACTATTTAGATATTTTTAGTTTAAAAGGTAAAAAAGTAGTAATTACCGGAGGTGCCGGGGTTTTAGGTTCTGCTATTGCCAAGGGATTAGGTAAAGCCGGTGCCAAAATAGCCCTATGTGATATTGTAAATGGCGATAAAGCTGCAAAGCAATTGCAAGAACAGGGGATAACAGCTAAAGGGTATTATATAAATGTAATGGATATAGAAAAAATAAAGTCCTGCAGAGATGAGGTAATTAAAGATTTTGGCAAAGTGGATATCTTACTTAATGCCGCTG
>Ga0210003_1002537_pt1 | contig 15300 bp, 13 predicted proteins | sample LantaG_FD_182804 | JGI IMG/M metagenome (GOLD analysis project Ga0210003, IMG submission 182804) | Deep subsurface microbial communities from Baltic Sea to uncover new lineages of life (NeLLi) - Landsort_02402 metaG (SPAdes) (version 2) | ecosystem: Environmental > Aquatic > Marine > Oceanic >... | reverse complement strand
TTCTGTTTTTTCAGCTATTTGATTCCAATCAGTAAATATAAAATCTTTTCCATCATCACTAATTTTAAATACACCAACACAACTTTTCATATTTTCAAACATACTTCTATATCTTTCTTGTTCTTCTTGTATTAATTTTTGTGAAATAATAGATTCAGTAACATCTCTACCAATTACAAATATTTCAATATTTTCACCATCATCAATAAAATGACTATTAACTTCTAATGTTATTTTATTATTATCTTTTGTTTTTACTTCAACATTATACCTAGTTGTTAATCCAGGATTTTGCTTCTTTTTTTCTATATTTTCAAATGATTTTTTTAATGCTTCTTCATCTAATACATAAGATATATTTTGACCTATTAATTCATTTGGTTCATATCCTAAGTTTCTCACATTATCATTAACTGATAGAATAGTTCCATTTAAATCTAATGTATAAACTAGATCAGGAACATTGTTATAAATTCTTCTATATTTCTTTTCTGATTCTTCTATACCCTTTGTTCTTTCTTTTACTTTTAATTCTAATACTATTTTATCTCTTTTTAACTCATCATCCATTAATTTCATTTTAATCATAGCTTTAGCAAAATATTTGAATTCAATATCAGTTACAAATTCAGATACAAAAAGATCACCATCATTTATAATTTCATTTTGTAATTCCCTTTTTGTAATAAGTGATATAATAGGGATATGGTTAATAGAAGCATTAGATTGTATTAAATTTATAATTCTTCTGAATAATGGTTTGGTAATATCTACTACAAATAAATCAATAACATCAGTAGGTAGTTTATTCATAATAGATTTTTCATCTATACCATTTATTATATCAACTGTACTATTTTCTATTGAAGATAAAATTTTTATCCTATTATGAAAACCATTTCCTATAAACACTATTTTAATCATATGCTTATATATAAAATCCCCAATCAAATTAATTGAATGGGGATTTCTAAATGATAGAGTATAAAGTATTTATTGTGTTCTAATTCTATAGAATTTAGTATTATCAAATAATTCACCACCCATAGAATATGCGTAATAGAATATTTCTTTTATAACATAGTTAGTAACATTTAGTTTTTTATTAAATAAAAACTTTATTCTATTAAGTAAACCAGTTTTATAAGGTCTTTTTTTATTTTTTTCTAATTTACTAACTAAGTATAATGCTTGGTATTTAGACATAAGTTTACTTCTTATATCTTTAATATTATTTCTTGGTATAAATGCTGTCGTATTCTTTTTTAAATGTGGAATAGATTTATAGAATTGTATTATACCAGTTTTTAATTCATCGTTTGTCATATCTTCTAAATCTTGATATGATGGAATAGGTGCTATCTTAACCCTGTCAAGTATTAAATTAACAAAATTCATACTAGCTTTCCCATATTTAGATGCACTACCCCTGACTTCTAAGAACATATTAGCTTTATCTTTACCACTATAAATTCTAGCATCTAATGTTTCTTTTCTTTTTTGACCTAACCAGGAAAAAGATTTGGAATTAATATGAACAGTTAGATTATCAAATGGATTATCTGAAGTTGATGCAAAATCATATATGAAATTAGTATGTAGTGTTTTACTAACAATTAATTCAATATCTCTATCATATGGTATTTTCTTTAATGATATACCAACTAAATAATTATCATCGAATAAAGAATCCATTACAGTATTCAATTTTGTCATATCTTTGGTTTCATTTAATACTTCTATGATTTCATTTTCCATATTAGTTTCTACTGCCCAAATATCAGAAGGATTCCATCTTGACATACTAATTCTTACTTCATTATCCCTATTAATATTCCGGATAGACCTTGCAAATGCTTCATAAGTAGCATCAGCAACACCATCCCCAGAATATGCGTGATGGAATGTATAGTGTTTATTTTCATTCAATGAATTATAAAATTTGTTAGCTGTTTTGATATAGGTATAAATCCACCCTTTATCTTCAAAAAATTTTAAATCATCTCTACTGATAGGTCTACGGGATTTTACATGTTTATAGATTTCAGCTTTAGCATCTTGATAATTCGGATCAAGTTCGCTTGTTTCACTTGTTTCGGTATAAAGTAAATATAAATCACCAGGTTGAATATCTCTTCCAAGATATTGTCTTAAACTAAAGAATAATGCTTGAATGGTTTCATATGTTCTTGCATTTATTGTTCCCAATGAAGTACCAGAACCACCACCAAATTCTTCAGTTTTATGAAATTGGTTTAATTTAAAATTACCTTTATCAGTTTCAATAACAGGTGCATATCTATTATCTGGTTTTAGAAAGTGAATTGCTTTATCCATTTCTAATTTACCTTCATCATCAGTAATTGATTTGATGATCACATTAGAATTAGTTATATTAACATAACCTTGTTTAGCAAGTGCGAATGGAGAATTGTTTTTAAGTTTATATAAAAACATATCCCAACGTCTTTCTTCCTTGTTTAATTTAGGAATAGAAAGTCTTTGTTTAGTGAAATGATTAACATCGTTTTTTATTAACATGATTTATACTTTTAAGTGAATACTTTTTAATATATACAAATATAGAAAAAAAGTTTGAAATAAAAAATTCATGAATAAATTATACTATAATAACGAGGACCTTTATATGACACGTAAGATTCATTGGGATAAACTTAATGAAAATAAGATTAATCCTGAACTCATTAAAGACTTTCCTGTGAACAAACCAATGAAATTTAATAAAGCTTTATTAGTAAAAGCTATTCAATTTGGAATGATTATTCTTATTAATTATCGTGGTGATAAAGATAAATGGCGTGGTGGTCGTGAACGTGTTATATGTCCATTAGTATTAGGTCGTAATAAAAATACAGGGAATATGCTTGTTCGTGGATGGCATTTAGATGGTTGGTCAGTATCAGAAAAAAGAAATACTAAAAAAGTTTGGAGATTATTTAAAACAGATAATATAATGTCAATGATGTTTACTGGTGATTTCTTTAGATTACCACCAAAAGGGTATAAGAGAAATGATAGGGTTATGACCGAAATTACTTATGTAGCTGCTGATTTTAATGTAGTAAGAAGAAATCAATTTAAATTATCACAACAAGGATTAATAGAAGATGAAGAAGAAACCAATATTAAACAACCAGGTATGGTTTCAATTGAAGTTAAAAATACAGATACAACTATTATGTTAGAAGATATTTGGACAAATGATTATTTCAATAAAAAAAACCAACAAGATTTACAATTAACATTTGTTAAATCAATAGTTGGAGCTCAATATATGGCTATTTTAGGTGTATTGGGTGCAAAGGGAAATACCGTTAAAATATATGAAGGTAGAAAATTATTAGGATCATATAAATCAGTATTATCAGTTCCAGATAATTCATCAAAACTATCTTTTATGAATCAAATGAAAAAACATAAAAAAGTGGAAAATCAAGAAGAATTTCCACTATATACCTTTATTAAGAAACTATAATATTATAACATTTTATATTTTTTTACACCAATATTTAAAGAAATAGAAATCATTTCCTACAATTTTAAAAATTTCATCTTTATAAATAATCATTAAGAATGCTTTATTATCAGCATCAGTATTATAACCTTTTACTGTAATAGTTTTTCCTCTTTTAATTATATTATTTTCACCCAATGAATCTTTTACTTCTAATTCATCTGTTAATACTTTATATTCACCTGGACTTGGGATAAACCAATTGTATAATATTTTATAAAAATAGTTACTAGTTTTTAGTCTATATTCATTATCAATATAAGAAAATCTTGGATCACTAAATAAATCAGTATCAAGTCTTGGTTTATCTATACCATTATAGTTTCTATATACACCAAAGAATTCTTCTTCCATAAATACAAATGATATAAATACATCAAGTTCTAACCTTTGATTTACAAAAATTCTTAAAATTTTAAGATTTTGAAAATCTTCAACATCTTCTAAGAAATAATCTAATTTATGTTTTGATATTGATACTGCACCAGCACCATACAGGTTTTTCATAACCCTTGCTAAATCTTGTACAGTTCTACTAAGTCTTTGATAATTATCAATATATGGACTACTACCATCAGAATAAATAGATAAACTAGGGTCTTGTGCAAAACCAAATCCAGGTCCAAGTGGGTTAGATAATTGCCCCATCTGCATATCCCCAAATTCACTACTTTCGTTTAACATATCACTTGGAAAATTTTCTATGATAAAGTTATACTTGTTGTATTTAATGACACTCATGGGTCTTATTATATCTTATTTTTTATTATATATAAAATAGTGACATCAATTTATTGAATGAAATCCTATTATTTAATATATATTAAAAAGTAATTATCTATAAAAGAACCATTATATTATGGCAAAAGCAATTAAAAACAAAGTTTATAATGAATTTTGGGAAGATGAAAATCTAAATGTTAAGAAAGTAGAAAAAACTACTGAATCTATAGTACCTTCCGAAGAAATTAAAAAACTTGAAAAGAAATTAACAAAAAAAGTATCCGGATTAGAAAAAGAACTTAAAGAATTAAAAGAAGAAAAAGTTCAAGAAGTTCAAGAAGTAGTAGAAGAATCAATTAAACCTGTAAATACACCTAGGGGGTGGCATGCACGAAATTCATTTATTGATGATGAGGGAAATGAATTTAGTAAAGGTGTTTTTATTGGTAAAGCAAAAATTGAAGAAAAACCAAAAAAAGAAATTAAACCACCTATAAAAAAAGAAGTTCAACCTAAAATAGAAATTAAAAAAGAAGAAGAACCTATTTTAATAACACCATCTACTGTTAAAGTATTAGGTAATAAGGATATATATCAACAATATGTAACTGATGGGATTCCATTTAAAATGTATTTTAGAGGTAATTTAATTTTTGATAGTAAAGTTCAACCACCTAAAAACTATCCTGTATTTCAAGATGATGGATTTATTCTATTTGGAAAAAATTATATATATAGAGGTATAAGGATAGAAAAATATTAATTATTAACATATGAAGAATATAACTGATTATAACAAATTTGTAAAAATGAATAAATGGAATAGGATCACCGAAGAAATGGACATTGATACTGGTGGATATGGTAAAGGTGCAGGTACTAGTGGTGGTGATGATATATTCTTTGCAAATGTAAAAGGTAATTTAGCTGGTGCTGAAAATACATTAGTAGGTGCTGCTGCATTAAAATTATTTGGATTTCTTAAAAGAAAAGGAATGCAAATGTATATGAAAACTGTTTTAAAACCTAGATTGGGTAGAGTTTATATGAATGGTATATTAAGATATGCTAATAAAAATGGTATTGGTAATTTTGCAAGAAAAGAATATTTTACTATTAAAAAAATTGAAGATAAAGAACAAATTGATGTAGATGAACAAGTAGCATTTATTAAAGATCAAGTAAATGGTGTTAAATCCTTTGTAGTTGGTGCAGAAGTTAAGACAAAATCAGGTGAATTATTAGAAACTGGTGAATATTATTTAGTTATGTTTGATGCTAACTTTGAAGTAGAAGATGGTATTATAACTAAAGCTGATAAAATAGCGGGAACAGAAGAACCTAGTGCAGCTATATCTGGTACTACAGAAGCACAAGAAGGTGAAATAGTACAAGTTCAACCTGATGATGATGAATTAGAAAAATATAGAAAAAAATTAGAAGAAGAGTTAGCAAAAGAAGAAGCAGAAGGTGTTGAAGCAGAACCAGATATTATCGAAGAATGTAATAGAATTAGAGAATCTATTAAATCTAATTTGAATTCATTGGATGCTGATGATCTTAAAAGTATTCAAAAAGAAATAGATAATATAAATAAGAACATCGAAGATATGAAAAACTTAGGTGTTAAAGAAATAGAAGGGTTATTAAAGAAAAAAGATTTAAAAAATAGAGATGAATTAAGAAGAGATAAATTAGTTTATGAAGCTAATATTTTAGAACTTTTTAAATTGAAAAAATTCTTATTAGATATAGTAGGACGAGCAACACCTAAAAAAGAAACACCTGCACAAGCTGTTACTAAAAAACCAACTGTGGTAGAAAACCCAGTTAAAAAAACAGAATCATTATTATTTGAAGCTGAAGAAAAAGTTGTAGTAAAAGATCAAAAGTTGAAAAAACAAGATGTTGGTGGTACAAATATAATAGGACAAAAAACATCAGCAAAAAATACTAAATTAGGTGATGATTTACAAGAAATTGCAAAAAGTGGTGAAGCAATTGATTTAAATGATGAAGATTTTTATAAGCAATTTGAAAGTGATGAAGTTAGAAAGGGTGTAACACAAATGATATTAAGGGATAAACCAGATATTGCTAAAATACAATTAACAGCAGAAAGATTAATAGCAGGTAATGCTAAACAAGAAAATTCTTGGAAAAAAATGGTAGAAAATGTTAAAAAAATGTATTCAAAATATATGATAACTGATTTGGTTGATCCATATAATGTTATTAAGAATTCATCTGAAACTGATTTAGAAAAATGGGGAAAACAAAACAATACAATTGGTTCACCAGGAGCTCAATTAAAAGCAACTGAAGAAGGAATGAATGCAATGGATAATGAAAATTTTAAAAGAGATGTTGAGAAATTAAAAGAATTAAAATCATTAGGTAAAGGTGATTTGGTTATATTAAAACTGCAATTTTCTAAAGGTACTGTATCAGAAACAAAATATTGTATAGTAGAATTTATAGAAACATCATATTCTGATATGAAATTTTATAGAATATTAGCTTCTATAGAATTTGATAAAATTAAAGACCATAAAGAAACAACATTTAATGATCTAGTTCATCTTAATTTTCCTGCTTTAATAGAACCTAAAATAGATGGTAGTGGAGCAGATGCAGTTGGTAAAGGTATTAGAGGAAGATATATAGTATATGGGTCAAGAAATAATATAGCTATAAAAGGTGATGCAACTAATGAAGTTCAAATGATGTATTTATTTTCTAATAAAAAAGAAATTGATTTTAAAAATTCTGCGGAATATGTTTTTAAAATTAGAAATTTTGATTCAAAAACAGATTATGATTTACCTTCAGATACAGAAATAAAACCGATTGCACCATACACTGTTAAACTTAGGGTAGAAGAAACAGCAATTTATAAAATAGTTGAAAAAGATAATTTCATAGATTATAGAAAATATAATATTAATGATGCTACTGCAACAAAGAAAATGAAAGGAATACAATCTTTCAAAAAATAATTAAATATAAATGATTACTGCATATAATAAATATATTAATACGAAAACATTAAATGAGAAATTAGATATAGATTTACCTACTTCTATTAATGATGTTAATACTAAAGTTACAAAAAGTTTTGATAAGGTTAAAAACAAAATCTTTATGGATAACACATCAGATGGTTATGAAATAAATCCTGATGAAGAATATTATGCAGTTGTACAATATAAAATTGATCCTGATAAACTTAAAGAAAATTCAACAGCAGTAATGAATGATAAGATTTTTTGGGCAACGTTAAAACTTACATTAGAAGAATCATTTTACAAATATCAAATTGTAGGAGCAGATGTAAATGTTCCAAAAGAACATGGTAGTATATTAGATGAAGATAATAAACAATATATTAAGATAGTAAAAAGTCCATTAGAAAAAATTCCAGTTAATAGAATAAATGGATTTTATTTATATAAAGTTAAATCAGATATAAATATGGTACTAAATAATTATCATGTTAAATATGATAAGAAAAATATAGAAGAACCCGTTGAAAATGCAGTAAGTAAAACACCTGATGTTAAAATAGGAAAGGTTTATGAAATAACAAGTTCAAAAGGAAATCAAGTTAATGTACGAATAACTAAAAAAGAAGGTGATTCATATTTTGGGGTGGATATTGATACTAATAAATTATATCCTGACATGACAATAGATAAATTTAAAAATGTAAAAGAAATCAACCCATATAAATATATTAAATCTAAATTAGAAGCACTTAAATGGAGTAACTGGAAAACAAGTGATAGTTTTAAAGAAATTGCAAATAATAATGCTGAAGCCATTAAATTTATTACAAAAAAATGGAATAAATTAGGATATTATAAAAAGGCGTTATTAGCTTGGAAAAAATATAAATTGGATTCTGGTACAGAACCAGATGATGCTATTATTGGTGGTGTGGATGCTGCTTATAGAAGTGCAGATAATATGCAAAATATTATTAATAATGAACTAAGAAAAGGTTATGGTGTAGATTTAAAGAAGAAGGAAAAAGAAAAAGAAAGTACAGAAAATAGTACTGAAGAACCTACTGGTGAAAAAACTATCGAAAAACCTACTGAAGAACCAAAAGAAAATGTTGAAGTTGAACCAGTAGAAGATAAAACAGAAACAGAAGAAGAAGTAGCTAAAAAGGAAGAAGTTAAGGCTATGGATAATAAAGCACAAGAAGTCCAAACTGATATACAAAATAAAGAAGAAAAACCTAAAACCGTTAAGAAACCTATTAAACAGAAAAAAACACCAGTTGGTACACCTGAATCTGAAAAAGTAAAAGAAGATGTACCACAATTAGTACAAGCTTCTAAAAATTATAATGAATTCATCAATGGAAAGAATAAAAGATTATAAATTATTTGTAGAATCTTTAAAAGAAGGATATGAAGAAATTATGCAGAATATGGCTGCTGATGTTGATATGGGTAAAATAGAAGGTGCAGAAAAAGAAGTACAAACATTAAAAGATAATATTGAAAATAAAAAAGAAGAATTAGAAAAAAATTTAGAAAATCTTGAAAATTTAGAAGTTGAAACTTTTTCAGAAGAAAATAAAGAAGAAGTTGAAAAAAAGAAAAAAGAAATTCAAGAATCAATTGAAAAATTGAAAACTGAAATAGAATCATTCGAAGAAAGTATTGAAACATTAAAGGACAAAGTTACATCCATTAAAAGTGACTAAAATTATATTTTTATAATAATATGCCATCAAACATTGACAAAGCATTTATAGATAATTTACAAAATTTTACAGATGCTCTAGAAGGAATAGTAGAATTAATGCAAAAGCAGGCTGAGAAAGGTGATGCCGTTAATCAGATGCTTTCTGCTATGGATGGTCCTAAAATGTCTGATATTGCTGATGATATAAAAACATTAGTAAAAAAGACTGATAAGATTGATACTACAACTAAAAAGATTTTAGAAGAAATTAAAGCTTCTAAGAAGCAAAAAGAATCTGGTATGTTTGGTAAAATATCAGATAAAAGTAATAAAAATAAAATAGTAGATGGTATTAGTGTTATATTTTTAATTGCAGGTGGTGTACTTGCTATTGGTATGGCATTTAAAATAATAGGTAAGGTAGATGTATTATCAGTATTAGCTTTAGGTGTAGCTATATATGCTGTATCAAAAGCATTTGCTGAAATAGCAGCAATAAAAGATTTAGACTCTAAAAAAGCTATTGTAGCGGGTTTAATTATGGTTACAATTGCAGGTGCATTAGTGGCATCTAGTTTTATATTAAAATTTATGCAACCAATTGATATATTTACTGCTTTTAGTTTAATATTAGTGGGTGGTGCATTAGGATTAGCAGCATTCTTATTATTGAAATCTGTTAATCAAATGAAATTAGATGCAAAAACATTGGTATCAATTTTATTATTACCTTTAATATTACCTTTAATAGCTGCTGCAATTGTAGGATCAAGTTTTTTAATAAAGTATATGCAACCAATTGAATTGGGTAAAGCGATTAGTTTTGCTTTATTAGGTGGTGCATTAGGATTAGCAGCAGTTTTATTATTAGCTGGTGTATCAAAATTAAAATTAGATTCAAAAGATATAGCAAAAGTATTATTATTACCATTGTTATTACCTATAATATCATTAGCAATTGTTTGGTCATCAAAAATACTCCAAAATTTTGAACCATTAAAAGACCCTTTGAATTTTATTAAATCTACTGCTGCAATTGGATTAGGTATTATTATGTTTCTACCTGCTTTTTATGTTATAAGTAAATTAAAAATGAACCCTGTGCAATTATTAATAGCTGGATTAGGAATTGTTATAGTAACAACTGCTATAATGATTTCAAGTTGGATATTATCTATTGGTAAATATGATAAATTTCCAAGTGCAAAATGGGCATTTGGTGCAGGATTATCAATGATATTATTTACTCCTGCTTTACTTTTATTAGGTGCAATAGCAATTACGGGTATTGGTTTAGCATTAATCGCATTAGGTGCAGCAAGTACACTTATAGTAGCAGCGGCTATAGTAGGTGTATCACATATATTAGAACAAGGTAAATATTCACAAGGTCCACCTTTAGATTGGGCACTTGGTGTAGGTATATTACTTCCTATATTTGGTGCTTCAATGGTAGCAGTTGCATTAATACCATTTGGAAAAAAACTATTAAATAGAGGTGCAGAAATGGTCGGTACTGTAGCACAAACAATTGTTAATGCTGCTGATATTTTACGTGGTGGTAATTATACTGGTGGACCAACTAAAGAATGGGCAGAAGGTATCGGTTTATCATTGGGTGCATTTTCTAATGCATTAGGTGTTGCACTAAAAGGTGGTGGTGGAATATTTGGTGGTGGTGGAATATCCCCAGATGAATTTGTTGAATTCATTAAAAATGTTTCTTATGGTATGATAGCAGCGGCTGATATTCTCAGCCAAGGTAATTGGGGTCAAAATGCACCAACAAAAGCATGGGGGGAAGGTGTAGGTTTAGCTTTATCACCTTTTGTAGATTTATTCTCAACATTAGCTAATTCACCAAAAGCTAGAATGTTAATGAAAGATTTAAAAAAATCTAAGAAAAAAGGTGAAGATAGTATATTCGTTGATCTTATTAAAGATGTTGCTTGGGCAATGGTTAGGGTAAATACAATATTTGGTACTACTGATTGGAAAAATTATCCAACACCTGAATGGGGTGATGGTGTAAAGAAAGCATTTGATATAGTTTCTGTTATTGGTGGTACTGATGATAAAGTTATAAAAGGTATTGATAACTTTGCAATGGCTGTTAAAAGATTAGCTAGTAGTTTTAATGGATTAAGAACAGCGGGATTAGATAAGTTTGGAAGATTAACAGCTAGTGTAACAATATTATCAGCAGTAGATAAAGATCAATTAAATAATATTATTGGTGTATTAAATGATAATAAAGATAAATTAAGTGATGTAACGAGAGAAGTAGGGAAAGGTTCAATAGGTGTTCCACAAGGATTCAGAAATGTTCAAGAAAAAGTAGAAAAAATTACATCTAATATAAAAGGTGTTGATTTAACACCCGGTGAAAAAGTAATATCTGATAAATTCGATGAAGTTCTTGAAAAATTCGATGAAGTCATCGAAAATATGATTAAAAGTGGTCAAGGTAAAGACGCTGGTTCTAAAGATGGTGTTAAAAGTGGTCAATAATTAACATATTATAAAAATTCTTACCAAAAATTCAAACTCTATTCATTTTATTGTATATAATTATAAAAAAGTAATAAAAATTTATGTTTAAAAAATTAAGATGGTTTTTCTTTTATAGAAAAATTATACATCAAAACAAACTATTACTCCTTAAAAATCATGGTATAAGAATAGATTGGGTTAATCGCATGTATAAGACATATACATTAACTGATGATGATATTCAAGAGATTAAATCTTATGGGGTAAAATATTTAGACAATCTATTAGATAAAGATAGAGCAAAAATAGAAGAAACATTATTAGATTTGAAAATTCATCAATTTGTAGGTTTAATGGAAGTTGAACCATTAAATGAAAGACAAATTGGGATTGCTTTTAGATTTAAACATTTTGATACTGCTAGAATTGCAAATCTATCAATATGGGGTTTATTAACAGCAATGTCTGTTGGTATGGCATATTTAATTTCACCTGGGTATACTGCACCTTTAATTGGACTAATGATAGTTTTTATACTATACCTTGTATCAAGACTATTTGTTATTAATAGAATAGTCAGATAAAAAAATAATAATTATAAAATGTTAAAAACAGAACAGTATTATGGATTAGATGAAGAAATAGTAGATTATTTCAAAGAATTAGAAAGAGGTTTCGCATTCGCATTAGATATAGACTATTTATTTCAAGCGAACACAAAACAAAAACAATTAATCACCATTAAAAAAATTCCAGATAACTTAGCAGTTTTACTTGAAGCAGAACTCATAGTTACAGTAAACGAACATTACTTTGAAGTAATGGATGATGATATTAGAAAAGTTCTTTTTGAACAAGAAATTGATAAGATTCATCCTAATCTTGAAAAAGGAACAATAAAACTTGTTCAACCATCATTGAAAACTTCAGCAGGTATTGTAAAGAAATTTACTTATACTAGTGTTGAAAGAGCTAATGAAACACAAAGATTATTAGCAGAAAATAAAGAAGATTAATTCCATTAGGACTCACCTAATAGAATATATAATAAAAAATAAAAAGAGATAAATATGTCAGAAGATAAAAAATTTCAAGATGTTTTAGCTAAAGCTGAAGAATTAGAATCATTAGATTTTAATACCACAGAAGAATTTGATGTTCAAGGATACTATGGTGCTTTAGAAAGAATAGCAAAAAAGAACGAAAGTGCAAAAAATGAAGAAGCTGAATCAATAGTTGATGAACAAGCAAAAACTATGATTGATGGTGAATTTGTTGAAGAACTTGTTAAAAAAAGAAAAACAGTTGAATCATTTATTCGTAAATATGATCCAAATAATGAATCAATTAAAGACCTTGAATTAAACGATGTTGATAAGATTTATGCAATTTCTAATTACTTATTAAATTCATATATACAATATGTTAATGAAATGAAATTTATTTTTGAAATGGATAGGTTAGAAGTTAAATTTTTAAACAGAATCCTTTTAAATGAAATAGATTATAATGGTGATGAAGTATTTAATTATGCTGAATTATACAATAATTTCTGGAAAGATGCAAAAGAAAGATATGAAACTGAAAAAGATACTGAAAAGTTTATTTTCAAAGTAAGTATTAAAAACATCTTAATCTTGCACCACCTTATTAAAGGATATTCAGTAAAAGGTAGAACCCAAGATTTTGTATATTTTCAAAATATTCTTTTCAAAATTGCAAAAGTTAATAAGTTATTTAATGCTTATAATATTATCATTGAAAGAATTAAAGGTGATAGGGAAATTTGGGGTAATGCACTTGATGAAATAATAAAGATGAAAGACCCTGAATACTTAAAGCAAGTAGCACAAATGGCTAAAGAAGCTGGTGATAAGAAATTCCCACCAGTTCCAGGTATGGGTGAAGGTACACAAATGATGCCTGTAACTGATGCTGATTTAGGGAAAGTATAATACTTTAAAAAAGATTAGAATGTTATCAACAATACAAGAAATATTTAATAAGAATAAATATGATGAAGTAGATAAAAAGGAATGGATTAATATTACTAATTGTCTAATAAATCAAATAAATGTTGATAAGTATACAATCTTAAAATATAAAGAAGATTTTGACAACTCTCTTATAATAGGGAATGTGATTAACCATAAGGGGTCACATTCCCATTCTGTTATTTACATAAATCCTAATTATAAATTACAATTACAAAAAGGTGCTAAACGAATTGAAATGAATTCACTTTATCCACAATGTATTTCTAATTTATGGAAATCTAATTTATTATCTACATCTGATTTTGAAGATAAGTTATATTATATTCTTTCTATAATGATGGATAAAAGAAAAGAATTAAAACCACTTTGTTATAATTATAAACATTGGTTAAATCTTTTTTATTATATGAAAAAGAAATCAATTAATGATGTGTTACAAAAATTAATATGGGAAGTTTATTATCAAATTTTTGAAATTGTAGAACCTATATTCGTTGATGTAGATGTTATTTATTTCAGAAATGAAGATTGGGTTAAATATCATAATGAAATAGTAGATAAATTATTAATATTAACTAATAATATTAGTATATCTCAATGGAATGTTATTGCTAAAGATGAAAGAAAAATCGAAGAATATCCATTTTAAATAAAAAAAGGAAGATTTAATCTTCCTTTTCTATTTTTATAAATTTTATATGTGGTCCATCCATACTCCAGGTACTAACTGAATAACCATTTGTGTCTTGTTGTTCAAAACCTTCACCCCAACCATCAGAACATTGTCCGGAAATATAATTTTTTATATCATAAATATCTTCTTTAGATGGTACACCTTTTACTTTTACTTTAATAAGGAAAGTTTCTTGTGGACTATTACTTTCTTCAGCTCTGATTGTAATAACTTTTTTGGATAGATTATCATCTAAATATTGTTCTAATTCTGTTTCATTAAAATCATCTATTACTATATCTATTATATCACCAAAATCATAATCATCATTTCCAAAATCATCTTCATCTTCATCAAAATCACCATCATTTATTTTTTCTATAAATGTTGGGTTTTCATATATAATTGTATATGTATCATCTTGTACTGATTCGTTTAAAAATTCATCAAACTTTTTTAAATTATTCATTTTCTTTTACTGTAATTTTTCCCCAGGGGGTATCAACCTTTTTATTCTTTGATGTTGTATTAGAATCAATTTTTAATTGACAATCTTTAATCTTCTTTATTAATTTAACAACTTCAAAGTCTACATACTGATGTTCGTTGTTTTCATCTATGATGTCTAAGGTGATCATATTACCCCTCATAGTGTCAATTTGACCAACTACCTTACCATCTTTAGTTTCGATGAATTTACCACTTCTAAGGACATCGTAGGGGTGTCTATCTTTATGACTAGGTAGGTTCTTGAACATAGGTCTTTGGAAATCATCAAAAGTACCTTTTACCCAATTATCATCATTCAAAGCAATCTTATCACGATCTCTCCAATAATACATATCTTCTAAATCTTTTTCTAAGAATGATTCATATGCTGATATTATTGTACCGTCTGTTATTGTACCAGTTGATATTTGGTTTGCTAATTTTTTAGTTTGGGTTTTATCTCCTATATCTTTCTTACCTTTTTTAGCTTTCTTAACAAATTTCTTAAATTGTTTTGCTCCCCTTTTTGTTGGTAAACCAGCTTCTGTTATAGTATCAACAGCTTCGTCAAGTTTTTCTTCTTCAGATTTAATTAATGATTTTGTGTCTTTTATCAATGAATTAATATCTTTGTATCTTCCACCAACTTTTGAATAAAATTTCTTAATTGCAGATATTATTTCGTCATT
>Ga0210003_1002536_pt1 | contig 15310 bp, 11 predicted proteins | sample LantaG_FD_182804 | JGI IMG/M metagenome (GOLD analysis project Ga0210003, IMG submission 182804) | Deep subsurface microbial communities from Baltic Sea to uncover new lineages of life (NeLLi) - Landsort_02402 metaG (SPAdes) (version 2) | ecosystem: Environmental > Aquatic > Marine > Oceanic >... | reverse complement strand
GCAGCGTTTTGAGCTCACCCTTGGTCGACATCTTGAAAGGAGGGAAGGGGGCTTTTGCTTTGGTTGGTGAGAGAGTGGTGGAAGTGAGCAAGAGAGAAAGAAAGAGAGGCTTGAAAAAAAAAAAAGGTGGGAGCGGAGAGTTGTGAGAGCGGAGCGAGAAGCTGAGGTTTTTTTTTTTTCCCCTTTGCTCTCTTTCTCTTCTTCACTTCTTTTCCTCTCTTCGCTTTCTTCTCTTTCCCCGCACCAGAACAACAGCAAGAAAAAATGGGCAAGCTCAAATCGGCCCTCCCCGTCGCGCAGGCCGTGCACCGCCTGTGCAGGCTGGGCGGGATGCCGGAGCCGCGGTGGCTCGGGGCGGCGGAGAGGTGAGGAGGAGGGAAAAGATTCATCGATCGAAAAGAGAAAAGAGGCGGAGGCTGGTTTGTGCTTTCGCCCTTTGCCTCGCCTTTCTTGTCTTCTTCTCGAGCTTTCTTTCCCTTTCTCTCTTCATGAGAGCAGCCGTGGCGCTCTTTAGAACGCGCTGGTCGTGCAAGAAAAGGCCCAGCAAATGCTCACAAACGCAAGCTTTCCAATTCTAAAAAAAACATAATAATAATCATCAGGCTCGGCCTCCACGTCCGAGAGCCGGCCCCGAAGCAGCGCCCCCGCGTCTGCAGGCCCCCGCGGCTCGAGTTCCCGGAGGATAGGGTCATCACGTCGATCCTCGCTAGGAGGCCAGAGGTAAAAAAAGGAGAGAGAGAAAGAGAGAAACGAGTTGAATTCTTTCTTCTCTTTCGATCGATTCAAACGAGCGACGCTCACCTCAACATCAACCCCAACCTTCCAAACAACAACAACCAAAAACCCAAAAACAGCTCAAGTCCCTCCCCGTCGACCACGGCGCGCCCTCGAGCTCGTCGCCGCTCCGCGAGGTCGCCCTCAGGGCCGCAGAGCAGCTGCGCAAGGTCCCGGACTGGGACAAGGCGACGCGGAGGTCGATCCTGGCCTCTGCGGCGGACGAGGCTGCGGCGCGGGCGGCGGCGGGCGGCGGCGGCGGCGCTCCCTCGACCTCTTCTTCTCCTTCCTCTCCTCCGGTTTTTTCTTCCTCAAAGGCCGCGATCGGCGGCGGCGGCCTGGTCGAGGCGGCGCAGCGGGCCGAGGAGGCCGTGCTGATGCAGGCGCTGGCGCGGGCGCGGGCGTCTTCGAGGGCCGGAAGCGGAGGGAGCGGAGGTGGTGGAAGAACGGCGGCGGCGGCGGCGGCGAAGCAGCAGCAGCAGAGGTAGCAAAAGTTTTTTTCCTCTTCTTTTCTTGTTCTTTCCCCACAAAACTCCAAAAAACCCTGTCACACACCAAAAACGAATCGAAACAAAACTGCAGCATTGATCCCATTTCTTGTTATTCTTCGTTGGAAAGTGTTGAGTGAGTTGAATCGAGAAGAGAGCGGCGACAGAAACAACAGCGGCAGCGTCGAAAGAAAGAAAGGAGACGACGAAAAAGGAGAACTAGCGCGAAAATGTTTTTTTTTTTACACAGATAGAGCTCCCGCCTTTCTTCTCGAGGTATACAGAATCGCGGGGAGCTGCTGCTTCAAGCTGCGCTTTTTGTTCCGAGAAAACAGAAGCGCGGTGTGAACGGAAAGATAGAGACAGAGAGAGAGAAAAAAACTGAGAAAAGGTGAAAAAAAGTGACTTTTTTTTCTCTCTTCTTCAGCTTGAACAAAGTTCAAGCTGAAGACTCAACGTCCAATGAGCAACGGCTGCTCCGCCACCAGACCCTGCACCGCCGCGGCCGAACCCACGACGACGGCGGGCAGGCTCGGGTCGCTGCCTCCCACGGGCGCCCTCACCGCCGGCGTCTCGGCGGCCGCCGCGCTCAGCCTCTCGGAGCCCGAGACGTCGAGGACCCAGCCGCCGCCGTCGCCGCCGATGCCGCCGGTCCCTCCGGCCCCGCCCTTGCCGCCGTTGGTCGTGTCGACCGACACCGGGTTGGCCGGCACGCCGCCCTTGTTGGCGGGGACGGGCCCGTTCCCGGGCTCGGCCGCGGTGAGGATCGCGATGGCCCCGTTCGGGGCGAGGTTTTCGACTTTCGTCTCCACCGCTCCGGGGACGAAGGCGAGCGGCGAGTACTGGGCCTGCGCCGGAAAAGCCCTGCCTCCGTCGAGGAGCTCGGCCTTGGCCTTCTCCGAGCCCGCCTGCGCCTTCAAATTCGAAGAACCGGTCCACGATGAGAGCACCTCGTCCCGCGCGGCCCCGAAGTTGTCCGCGGTGCGGCGGAGGAGCCGATTCAGGGAACCGCCAAACCCGGGGGTGCGAGCCCCGACCGCCACTTCGGACACGAGGTTGTTGAGAGACACCGCTTTGCCCGAGGCGACGCCCGAGTTTCTCAGCGCTTCGGCTTCTTCCGGGGTCAGAGAGAACGCGATCGTCTGCGCCCCGGCCCCCGCCTTGGCAGCGAGCCCCTGGTCGTCCCCGTACCCGTCTGCGATCGTGAGTTTCACCCAGGCCTCGCACGGCAGCGCCTGCATCTGGAGCACGCCCGATTGAGCCAAACGGGCGAACTCGCCGGCGACGTCCGCGACGGTGCACGGCAGGAGCTGCGCCTCGTCCAAGGCCACGTCGACCTGGGTGCCCAGGGTCTCGAGCGGCGGGCCCACGATGCCGGCGAGGCCCGCGGCGATGGCCTGCCCGACAGAAGAGGTCGTCGGAGCTGTCGTCGTCTGCGCTCGCGCGGCCCCCGCGGCGGCGGCGAGGGCGAGGATGGCGATGACGCGTTTGGCGCGACCCTTGCGCGGGTCGGAGGGGGTGCGGTGGATGGAGAGCATGGTGTTTGGTCTGTCTGTTGGTGGTGGTGGAGGTGGAAAAGAGAAGAAAAAGAAGTGCAGGAAGAAGAAGTCGAGAGAGAGGGGGTAAGCGACGGGGCGAAGAAAAAGGGATAAAAAAAAGGGAAAAAAGGTTGACGAGGTTTTTTGCGAGAGAGATTTGCTTGAAACGCCTTTCTTTTGCTTCTTTTTCTCCGCTTCGCTCGGCGTTTTTTTCCTCAATTCTCGTCCCCGGAGCTCTCAAACAAAGTGAAGACTCAAACTAGCGCATTGAAAAGCAAAAGAAACACGAAAAGCAGGCTCGAAACGGTGGTTCCGAACCGATTTCTTTTTTCCTCTTTCAAGGCATCAAGATTGCAAAGAGGCATCCCCTTCTCTCTCTTCTCTGTCTTTCTCCCCCTCTTTCCGAAGGAAGAAAGAAACCCTCTCACGCGCACAACTTACTCGCTTCAGCTGCAACAGTCGAGAAAGAAAGGCAACTCTCTCGAAAAAGGAGTCGAAAAGGCGAGGCCTTTGCTTGTTTTGTTGCTCTGCTTTTTTGTGTGAGGAAGCCTCTCAGGTCCAAGAGATCTCTCTCCGCCGCGACCGTTCTTCTTCTTCATTCGTTCACACTCTTCTTTCTCTCCCTCTTCTTCTTTCGCTTCCGCGGGCTCCCTCTTTTCTAGTTCCGCTTTTTGATGCTTGACGTTTCGCTCTGAAAAGACAAGAAACTCGAACAGAGAAAGAAAGATCGAAGGATGAGGACGGCCTCACCCCTCCAAGGAGAGGGAGAGGCCGCGGCAGCAGCGGCAGCGGCAGCAGAAGGCGGCGGCACTCGAACGACGACGGCGAAGACGGCGACGGAAACGCTTCCCTCTCTCCCTCAGCAACAGCAGCAGTTACTCCTCCGCCGCCGTCCGCCGCCTCTCTCCGACGAGCTCTCGCGCGCCCTCCGCGGGCTCGAGCCCGGGAGCTCCCCTCGCACGCTGGCGGCCAAGTGCCTGGCTGCGGCGGCGGCGGCGCAGGAGGAAGGGGAGAGAGACGGTGACGGAAACGGAAACGGCGAAAGTGTCGTCGCCGCCGCTGTCGGAAAAAACACCACCACCTCCTCTTCTTCTTCTTTTTCCGCTTCCGCTTCCGCTTCCTCTTCCGCCCCTTCTTCCGCCCGGATCGCCGCGGCCTACCTCGACGGCGTGCTCTCTTCCATCAGGTCCGGAAAGAGGCCCCCGCGGCCCTCCGACGTGGAGGAGGCCATCTTGAGGAAGGAAGCGGAAGCGGAAGAAGACGAAAAAGAGAGAGAGGAAGAGGAGCGGAAGCCGAAAGCGAGGGGCAGCGATGCCGGGGCTCAGACAACTCCTCCGCTGCTATCGCCTGCCGCCGCTGCTACTGCCACTGCTGCTCCTGTTGCGCCTCCTCCTCCTCCTGCTGCTGCTGCTGCGGTGCCGGGCTGGCCTGTCTCTTGGATCCTCTCTTCTGCTGCAGCCGCCGCTTCGGCTTCTTCTGCTTCTGTTTCTGCTTCTGCTTCTGCTTCTGCTCAGCAGCAACAGACTCGAGCTCGCTTCCTCGCTCCGCCTCCTTCGTCGCCTTCTCCTCTCTTCGCTTCGACCCCTCGCGCAGCTGCCGCCTCCCGGAGGCAAGCCGTCGCTCTCTCGCCCTGGAGGCCCGCGTCGGCTCCTTTCCTGCTGCCCGAAGAAAGGAACGGGCGGGAGCAAAGCGTTGCTGTTGTCGCTCCTCCTTCTTCCTCCTCTCCGCTGCCGCCGCCGCCGCCTCCGCCGCCACCGCCGCCGCCGCCGCCTCCCGCCGCTGCTTCCCTTCCTCCCCCGCTCCCTCCTTCCCCGCGCCCGCAGAGGCCTCCGAGGCCGCCGCCGCCGCCTCCTCCGGTGGTCCCGATCCCGAAGCCGTCCAGGCCGAAACCCGTGGTCGCGTTCGGCTCGCGGGTCGAGGGACGGGCCGCGGCGCGGCGGAGAGGGGGGAGAGTCGAGGAGGGAGGAGGAGGAGGAGACGAAAGGCAAGCGGCGACGGCGGCGGCGGCGGCGACGGCGAAGAGGCCTTCTGCCGCTGTCGCTGCTGCCGCTGCTGCTACTTTCTCGAAGGACGACAACGACGACGACGAGGCGCTGCTGATCGATTTGATCAGAATCCTGAACGAGAGCGGGGGCGGCGGCATCGGAGGAGGAGGAGGAAGCGGAAACGAAGGAAGCCCGCCGACGGCGACGAAGACAACAACAAGAGCGACTCCCGCTGCTGCCGCTTCCGCAGACAAAAAAGCGAAAAAGGAGGACGGAGCCGACGACGTCGCTGCGCTCGTGGCTCTGGAGCGCGTGCTCAGGGCAGAGCTGGGGCTGCGCGGGGAAACAGGAGGAAAAGAAGGGAGAGGGAAAGAAGGAGGAGGAAGGGAGGAGGAAGAAGAGGAAGCGGAGCGGCAGCAGCAGCCGCGGCCTCCTGTCGGAGCTTCGGCGGCGGCGCCGCCTGCCGTGCTCTGGCGCCCCAGACAGCTGCGGCGGCGGGAGCCGGAGGAGGGGAGCGGGCGCGAGCCCCGCGGGACGGAGGAAGCGACGACGACGGCAACGGCTTCTGTTCCGCAAGCTTCTCCTCCTCGTCCTCCTCCTATTCCTCCTCCTGTTCCTCCTCCCGTCGTCCTCCTGCTCCCTCGCAGGGCCCCCCTGGGCTCTTCTGGCTTGCCCCTGCGGCGTTACTGGAAGCCCAGAAGCGCTGTCGCCGGTGGTGGTGCTGCTGCTGCTTCCGCTGCTGCTGCTGCTGCTGTTGCGGCGGCGGCGACGAAGACAGCAAGAGAGCGGCGGCCTCCGCCTCCTGCTTTTTCTCGTGCCCTCCCTCTCCGCCCCGCCGCCGCCGCATTTTCCGCGGCTTCTCCCGATGCTTCCCCTCTTTCTCCTCTTCCTCTTCTTCCTGCCTCGCGGAGGAAGCTCTGGCGCGAAGAAGAAGAGGAAGAGGAAGCAGAAGAAGAGTCGGGGGAAGAAGAGAGCTTTGACGAAACAGAAACAGAAACAGAAGAAGAAGAAGAAGAAGAAGAAGAGGAAGGAAACGACTCCTCTTCTTCTTCTTCTCCCCCTTCGGCAGAGCTCCTCCGCTCGCTCAGGGCCCGCGACGGCCTCCTGAGGGCCATGCGTAGGGCCATCGAGCGCGGGGCGCTGCTGGAAGAGGCGAGCAAGAGGTTGGAGGAGGGATCAGAGGAGGAAGAGGAAGGGAGCGCGAGCAGCAGCAGCAGCTGCGACGAAGAAGGAAGAAACAACCGTCGACGCCGCCGCCGCCGCCGCCACGCCTCTCCCTCCTCGCTCTCCGGCTCTCAGTCCTCGCCCTCTCTTTCTTCCGCTTCTTCCTTCGAGCTCACGGAGACGGAAACGACGAGCCAAGCTTCTTCGACCCCTACTTCCTGCTCCTCCTCCTCGCCCTCGTCGCTGCTGCTGCTCTCTCCGCGCTCTTGTTCTTCTCATTCTCCTGCTTCTTCTTCTCTTTCTTCTCTTCCTTCTCCCTCCGCGTGTTCTTTTTCTTCGTCGCCGTCTTGCTCCTTCGAAGCAGCAGAGGCGACGACGCCAAGAGAGGAAAAGAGAGTGACAGCAGAAGAAGAAGCAAAAGAACAGCAGCAACAACTCCAGTCTTCCTTCTCTTCCTCTTCTTCCGCTGCTTCTTCGGCGCGGAAACTCGCGGCCGTCGCCGGCGCCGCCGCGGCCTGGCGCCGCTCGCGCCTGTCCGACCTGGGCGAGGGCACTAGGAGGAGACTCCGCGGGTCGAGCTCGCAGGACGAAGAGTAGAAAGTAAGAGTAAGAGTGCTTTTTTTTTGTAAAAAGATGAGGAACTGAGGAAGAAAAAAGATTAAAAAGTTACAAGAAAAAAATCTACTTTTTCAAATTTGCCCTCCTCCTCCGGAACCGCTCGCCCCACTCCCCGGCGTCCTCCAGCGCCACGGCCCCCAGCGCCCCGTTCCTGTAATCTTTCAAGACGCGAGCCCCTGCCTGCTCCACGTCCCCTCGGTACAGCAGCGACGCGGCCACGGAGAGAAAATCCTCCGCTGTCTCCCACTGGGCATCGGTGACGCGCAGCCTCGAGCCCAGCAGGTCGATCGCCGCGCGCCCCCTGCCGCTCGGCAACGCCATCAGCGTTTCGATCAGCTCCGCAGCCACCGCAGACTCCAGGTACGCAGCTTGGCCTATGTCGTTGCAGGCCGCGAGCCTGGCCGCCGCCCTCTGGTCTCCCAGGGAAGGGGGCACGACCCCGGGGGCGTCCAGGAGGTCGAGGGAGAAAGTCGCCGCGGGCGCGCCGGGGGCGTTGGCGGCGTTGCTCGCCGCAAGCGCCGCCGCTCCCGCCGCGCCCCGCAGCCGGCACCACTTGAGGTCCCTCGTGACGCCAGGGCGAGGCGCAGAGGGCGCGACCCTTCGACCCAGGAGGCGGTTGATGAGAGCAGACTTTCCCACGTTGGGGAGGCCGACGACGACGGCGCGCGCGGGCCTCGGGGCCAGGCCCCTCCTCGCCCTGCCGGCGTTGGCCCTCGCTGCTGCCGCGAGCGCCGCTTTCTTCAGCAGCGCGACGTTGGTTCCTTTCTCTCCGTCGGTCCAGATCGGGGCGACGCCTCCCGTGACGTTTTCCCTGAAGAAGGCGTCCCACTCCTTGCGGTCTGCGGCGGAGACCTGGTCGCAGCGGTTGAGGACCAGGATGCGGGGCTTGCCCGTGGGTTGCTGAGAGGGAGAAGAAGAGGTCGAGGTCGAGGTCGAGGTCGAGGTCGAGGTCGAGGAGGAAGAGGAAGTGCCGTCGCTGCCGATAAAGAGTCCGCCGCTCGCCGAAGCATTCGAACTCGAGCTGCACCACGCCCCCAGCATCGGGTGCGTGCTCGCTATCGGCGCCCTCGCGTCCAGCACCTCCAGCACCACGTCGACTTTGCCCAGGGCCTCCTTCAACCGCCGCTCTGCCTTGGCGATGTGGCCAGGGTACCACTGCACGAGGCGGCCCCCGAGCTCCGGGGCGTCCTGTCTGCCGCGGAATTCATCTTTTCGAGCACCGCCGCTGCCGCTGCTGCTGCCGTTGCCGTCGACGTCTGCATCGACGGCGCCCGTTCTCTCGCTGGAGGCTGCTGCCGCTCGAGGTGCGATCCTCCGCGGGCGGTGTCGAGCAGCTTCGAGGGGTGCATCCAGTGGAAGAAAGGAAGGAGGAGAGCTCGGGAATGCGCGGGAGGCGAGGCGGGACATGCGCCGGCGGCTTGATGCCGTCGCTGCCGGCGACGACGACGAATGCCTCGACGACGACGGATGCCTCGATGCTGCTGCGACAGCGCCAAGGTCACGCCCGCTGGTTCCGGCGACCGGCGCCGACGGAGCCGACACGCAGCACGGCCTCATCGCTGGGGTATCGAATTGGATAGAGAGAGAAAGAGAGAGAGAGAATTCTCTCGTGGAGAAGAGAGAAGGGAAAAGAAAGTGTTTTTTTATTTTATTTTTCGCAGCGTTTTTGTTCGTTTTCAAAAGGAGAAAATCTCTCTCAACCTCTTCTCTCCCTCTACTTCAGCAAGCTCCTCGCCAGCTGCTCCTTCGCCGACGCCATCACCTTCGACAGCGTCTGCTCCGACAGGGGCCCGCCAGCAGCAGCCAGGCTGCTCAGACCTCCCCCCACTCCACCTCCGAGGGGGCCCCCCATCTCCCCCTCGGCGCCGGCCATCGACGCGCGCTGCGCGACCGTCGCCGGGTCGGTTTCGAGGATCAAACCTCGGTCGACGACCTCGTCGATCGCCAAAAGCGCCAGGTCCAGGTTCTCGAGGACGGTCTTCTTGTCGACGGAGCCGCTGGAGTAGGTGTTCAGGGATTTGGGGGGAAAAAGAAAGAAAAAAAGGTGAGCTTTTCTTCTTCTTCTTCTTCTTCTTCTTCTCTCGTTCCGAACAAACTGAAAAAAACTAAAAAAACTCTTCTCTCTCTCTCACCGCAGAAGCAGGCTGACCGACTCGTAGAACGCCGACAGCACGGTCGAGAGCAGCACCTCGTTCTCGTCGAGCCCCCCGACGACGTAGAAGGTGAGGTCGCCCAGGGTCTGTTTGTTTGTGGTGGGTGGGTGTGAGTTTTTTGTTTTTTCGTTTTCGGGTTTTTTTTTCCGTTTTCGTCAAAAAGAGGTTGGCCAAAGAGGAAAAAATATCCCGGTTTCGATCTCTCTTTTCTTTCTTCGATTCTCGCTCCCTGTCACTCGCGTACCTTAAAGAGAACAACCGCGTCGTCGAGGAGCGTGATCTCGGCTGCGCAAAGGAGAGAGGGGTTTTTTTTCGGTCGTGAGTTGCGAAAGAGAGAGGTCGGAAGTCGAAAAGAGGTCAAAAAACATCGTTCGGAAGGGAAACTCTTCCTTCTCCTCTGCTCTCTCACCGTCCCCTCGCGCGTTGACGCGCGCCGTCTTGGCGAACACGGCCTTTTCGAACTCGGCCTGCTTGGAGACGACCGTCCTGTGGAAAGAGAGAAAGAAAGAGAGCAATTGAAGAAGAAGGGGTGAGCGTCGTCGTCGTCGAGCAAAGCGGCCATCGATCGATTGAACATGGAGAAGAAAAAACTTCTGCTTCTCTTCCATCCTTCCTCACATGTCCCCCGTGTAGTACTTGACAGCGATGCGCTTCCCTTCGCTGTCCAGCAGGAGCATCGAGCGCACGCGCGGGGCCGCCGCGGCGGTCGAGGACGCGCCGAAGACGGGCGGCTGGACCATTCCTTCGTTTTTCGTCGACGTTTTTTCTTTCGAGTTTGAATTGAAAAAGAAACAATGAAAAAAACCTCCTTTCACTTTTTTACAAAAACACCACCTGCACCTTCAGCGCGCCAGGCTCCGCGGCCCTCCGCAACGCCTCCACGCCTTGATCGATCGAGAAATCGTGTCTCACCATGCTCTCGACCAGATCGACCAGCTCAGGGTGCATCTCGAGATTTCTCAAAGCGTCCTCCAGCGGGCCGCACCGGGAGCCGACGAGGGACTTTTCGTTCACGACAGCGTCGTTGGCGACCGCCGCCCAGAAAACCGCTTTCTGTTGCTTTTTCGCCCCTTTGTCCGAGTCGCAAGAAGCTTCCGGAGGGGCGCAGGTCGTCTTGAGCACGATGGTGCCCAGGGGCCTGCACAGCCTCAGCGCGAGCTCGACGCCGGAGCTGGAGCCCGAAGCCTCGACGACGACGTCGAACGGCGAGGACGAGGAGGAGGTTTCGTCTTCTTCCTCTCCTTCTCCTTCTCCTTCTCCTCCTCCCCGTCGAGGGACGACGACGGTCTCGTGCTCCCCTCCTCTAATCATCCTGGGCACCAGGCCCAGGTTCTCCTTCCTCCTCCCGAAGTGGACCAGCCTCGAAAGGACCGGAGCGGATTTTAAATCGCCACTACTTTTTTTCTTTTTTAAATCGCCACCGCTTCCGTGGCTGACTCCGGCGCCGACCGACAGAGCGGCGGCGACCAGGAGTCCCAACCTCCCGTCCCCCACTACCGCCACGGCATCCCCGTCTTTAATGATGCCCTGCTCCAGGACTCTCAGGGCGGCGGCCAGGGGCTCGGCGAAGGCCGCGGCTTTGTCGGAGAGGGAGCAGGGCACGCGGTGGAGGTTGGCGAGCGGCAACGAAACGAACTCTGCGAGAGCGCCGTCCCTGCCGATGATGCCCAAGACTGTTCTGCCCGCCTCGTGGTTCCTCGCCAGGAGCCGCCTCTCTCGGTCCTGTTCGCTTTCGAGCGGGAAGGAAGACAGGGGGACGGAGCCGTGGGGCCGGCAGTTGATGTCGGCGACGACGCGGGCGCCGAGCCAGGGAGAAGAAGTCGAGACTCCTTTCCCTTCATCTTCTCCTCCTTCCCCTTCTCCTCCTTCTCCGCTCACCTCGACGACCTCCCCGACGAACTCGTGACCCAAAACCCCCTCGAACCCGGGGACGTACCCCCGCACGATCTCCAGGTCGGTGGCGCAGATGCCGGCGCGGAGCACGCGGACCGTGGCCTCCCCGAGAGGAGGCGGCGAGCGGGGCAACGGGTGCGAGAGTGCGAGGCGGGCGCCGGCGGCGTTCTCTTTGGCATTCTCCGAGCTCGAGAAGACGAGCGCCTTCATTCTTGTTTTGGTTTCTCTTTTGTTCTCGCCAGGAAGGAGGTAGAGGTTTCGCTTCTCTGTCCCGTCACACGGGGCTGTGGCGGAGGAGGCAATTGGGCTGCAAGCGTTGGGAAAGAGATCGAGATCAATTGAAACTGAAAAAAAAAGTGAGATTGATTTTCACTTTTCTTCTCAAAGGAAAAAAAGAAAAAAAAGCTCATGAGCGAGCCCTCCTCCTCGTCCGCGGCGTCCTCGCCGCGGACCCCGGGCCGCTCCAGGCTCCCTGCCTTGGGCACGGGCGCGTTTGACGGCGCGGCTACTGCGCCGCCCGCGACGCCGCGAGCTCCCACGAGGTGAGGGGAGAGAGAGAGAAAGAGGAAGAGAAAGAAGATGATGATGCAAGCACCCATCGATCGATCTTGCTCTCAACTTTTTTTCCAACCCCGACCTCACCCCTTTTCCTTCCCAACAACAATGATAACAGCACCGCCCGCCGCCTCGTGCGCGCGGGGACCGACGCCTCCAAGAAGAGGCTCCAGAGGGTGCTGTCGCTGCCGGCGAGCAGGCGTGCCGCCGCCGCGAATGCCGCGAGCGGGAAGTCGCAGCAGCAGCAGCAGCAGCAACAACAACCTCGCTCGCCGCTGTCGCCGCCGCCGCCTCTTTCCTCTTCTGCTGCTGCCGCCGCCGCCGCTTCCAGGAAAGCTCGCCCCGGGGACGCCTCGGCCGCAGCTGCGGCACAGCTCCGGGAGGCCGCCGCCGCGGTGGAGGCGGCCGAAGGAGCGGCAGCAGGAGGAGCGGGAGGAACGGGAGCGGCGGGAACAGGAGCAGGAGATAGAATGACGCCTCCTCCCCCGACCGCCGCGGCGCAGAGGGACCTTGCCGCCAGGCTCTCCCGCTTCGCCGCGCGCCTCTCCTCCTCCGGCTCCTCCTCCGTTTCTTCTTCTTCGGCAGCAGATGACGGCGGCGGCGACGGGAGCAGCCCCTCTTTGGCCTCCCTGGGGGCCCTGCGCGGGCTCACGGAAAAAGGCGTCGACCTCCTGCGCTCGGAGCTCGAGGCGCTCGACTCCGCGCTGGCCGCGGCGCTGACCTCCGCCGCCGCCGACGGGAGGGGCGGGTTCGCTCGCGCCGTGGCGCTGGCCGCTGGAGGAGGAGGAGAGGTGGAGGCATTCGAGCAGGAAGAAGAAGAGGAAGAGGGCAGAAGCTTCCACCACCACCACCGACGACGACGGCGAAGGCAGCAGCAGCGGCGGCAGCAGCAGCAACACAGGGGCCTCTCCGCCGGGGCGCTCGCCTCTTTGCGCTCTCTGCTCGAGGAGTCCGCGTCCCTCGAGGAGGAAGCCCTCGCGCTCAGCAGGAGCATAGGGGGAGGAGGCGGAGGAGGAGGTCGGAGGAAAGGGAGGAACAGGAGGAGGAGGAGGAGGAGGAGGGTTTGGGCGCAGGAGGAGGAGGAGGAGGAGAGCGACGAGAGCGACGACAGCGAAGACGAGAGCGACGGAGGAGGCGCGACAAGCAGCGGCGACGAAGAAGACGACGAAGACGAGGAGCGAAACAGCTCTTCCTCCTCCTCCTCCTCCTCCTCCTCGATCGCCTGGCGCGACCTGCTGGACGACGTCGACGACGCCGTGGCGGGAAGGAGGCTCGCCAGCGCTCTCTCGAAGCTCCGAGCGGCGGAGAGGGCCGCCGTCGGCGGCGGAGCGATGAGCGGAGCAAGCGGAGGAGGAGGAGCGAGTTCTTCGACGCCTCCGTTGCGTCCGCCGTCGAATCAGAACCAGTCAGACGCCGCTGCCGCGGCCAGGGCGCTGGACCTCGCCCTTCGCAGGCGCGCGCTGGCCCGGGCCGCCGAGCGCGCCGTCGCCGCGGCGGTGGGCGCCGCCCCGAGGGCCCCGGGGGCGGAGGCGGCGGCCCTGCGGTGGAGGAGCTGCTTCGGAGGAGGCGGAGGTCTGAAAAACCCTTCTTCTTCATCATCTTCTTCTTCCTCCTCTGCTTTGCTCCTCCTCCTCCAGCCAGACCTCCCGCGCCGCCTCCTCGACCTGAAAGCAGCCTGCGCGGTGCTCTCCGCGCTCGCCGGGACCGCCTACGCCACGGAGACGCTGTTGCGGGCTCACGCGGCCAGGGCGCGGGCAGCGAGGGCCGAGGCGCTGCGGCTGCTGCTCTCGCCGAGGGCGGCGCTCGCGGCCTCGACGCTCCTCCCTCCTTCGGCCTCGGCCTCTTCTGCTTCCTCTTTGCTCTCGTCTTCTTCCTCTTTCCCTCCTTCTTCCTTTTCGCTCCTCTCCCTGCCCCCGGACCCGCGGGGCGTCGACCTGGCGGCGGCGCTGGCGCAGACAGCGGCCGTGGCTGTGTGCTCGGCGGCGTCGGACGTCGACGGAGCTCTCTTGGGCAAAAGCGCTCATAATTCTTCCTCCTCTTCGTCGTCGTCGACCTCCTCGCCCCGCTCGCCGGCTGCCAACAACACTTCCTCTTCTTCTCTTCCCCTTCCTCCCTCCCCTCTCGAGTCGGTAGCCAACTCCCTACTGGTGGCCTGGGCCGACTCTCTGGCGGCGGAGACGGCCCGGGACATCAGGAGGTTCGCCGTGGCGCCCTCTGCCGCGCCGGCCGGGGTCGCAGCCGTCGCCGCCGCCGTCGCCGCCGCTGCGGCCGAGGCCGCGGAAGGAGGAGGAAGCGGCAGCGGCGGCGTCGGCGTCGGCATCGACCTCTCTTCTCGCATCATCAGAGACCTCTGGCCGTGCCTCGTGGAAGTCCTGGAGCACTCGCTGAGCAAGAAAGCCGCGGCGGCGAGGCGCGGGGCGGCGAGGGACGTCGAGAAGATTCTGTCGAGAAGAGAAAACTCGACGAATTCGACCTCGACTCCTCTTTCCTCTCCTTCTTCCTCTTCTTTCCCTTCCGCGGCGCTGCTCTCCGAGACCGAGGTCCCCGGCATCTGCTCCGCCCTGTGCCCGCTCCTCAAGGACTCCGGCGCGGCCTCTGCTTCGGTCGTGGCCGCTTGCGTCGAGGCCGTGGCGATGTTGTTCGGGAGCTGGTGCGACGGCGCAGAGGCGGCGTTGCTCTCTTCTTCTTCGTCGGCATCGGCGGAGGAGGAGGAGGAAGCAAGAACAACAGCGGCGGCGGCGACGGCCGCTGTCCTCTCCGCGGCGGAGCTCCTCGCCTCCACGAGCCTCCCTCGGGCCTTACTGCTGCTTTCGAGGCAGGCGAAGGAAGCAGCTGCTCCTCCTCCTCTGCCTCTTTTGCCGTGCTTGTCGGAGCGGCTGGCGAAGCTGCGAGAGGCGCTGAAGGAGGAGGAGAAGAAGAAAAAGTCGAGCGACTCTCTGTAAAAAAAAAAAAAAAAAACTCTTTTTATCATTTTTTCGACTCTCTCAATGTCCCCCTTTTTCTCTCTTTTCTCCTTACAAAACACGCGCATGCGGAATCCCCTGTGCGCCCCGAGGGGGAGGATAAAAGAATTCGGGTGGGGGGAAATCTCGAGTGGGAAAGCGAAATTAGTAGAGGGGGGAAGAATCGTGTAAAAACATTTTTTTTTTGAAATTTTTTGTTGTTTTTCTTTGTCTCTCCCGTCTCTTTCTCTTTTGTTTTTTGTTTCGAAAAACACCCCCCCTGTGCGGTGGCAGCTGAAAGCCGTCGTCCCGCACGCATCCCATTCTCATAGAAGAAAAAACGAAAAGGCAGTCAGCAAAAGTCACGCACAAAAAGAGAGAATAGAGGTCTCTTTCGACTCTCGCTTTTTTTTATTTCCACCTCTTGCCTTCCGCGACTGAAAGGGAAAAAAAACTCCTCTTTCTTCTTTCTTTCTTTCCCTACTTCATCGTCGACTTGATCAGCAGGCGCGCGACCGTGTAAGGGTCGACGTTGGCCGCCGGGCGCCTGTCCTCGAGGTAGCCCTTCTGCGCGAGCTGGACCGGGAGGGGGATGCGGATCGACGCGCCGCGGTCGGCGACGCCGGACCTAGGAGTTTTTTTTTTTTAGAAAATTTTGAAAGAGGTTTTTTTTTTTTGAGTGAATCTGAGAGGGATTGAATCCTTTTTCCTTCTTCTCCCTCAACCCCAACTCCTCTCTCACCTGAACGTGTTCATGTCGCAGGTCTCGTGCTTGCCCGTCAGCCTCTCCTCGTTGCCCGTCCCGTACTGCGAGATGTGCTCCGCGTGCGTCTTCGACAGCTTCTCGATCGCGGCCTCGATCGCCTTCATGCCGCCGTCCTTGCGCATCGACTCGGTCGAGAAGTTGGTGTGAGCTCCGGTCCCGTTCCAGTCGCCCTTGACGGGCTTGGGGGTGAAAGTGCAGACGATGCCCATGTCCTCGCCCAGGCGGTGGAGCAGCCAGCGGGCGATCATGACCTGGGATGAGGAGGGAGAGAAGAGGGGAAAGAAGAAAAAAAGAGTTGAGCTTTTTTTTTAACCTCTTTTTCGTCGCGAAATCTCTCTAGTAAAAAAAAAAAAAAAAAAAAAAACCCAAAAAAAAAACGCGCTTACCTAGTCCCCGACCTCGCAGGGGCCGACCGGGCCGATCTGGAACTCCCA
>Ga0210003_1002535_pt1 | contig 15312 bp, 14 predicted proteins | sample LantaG_FD_182804 | JGI IMG/M metagenome (GOLD analysis project Ga0210003, IMG submission 182804) | Deep subsurface microbial communities from Baltic Sea to uncover new lineages of life (NeLLi) - Landsort_02402 metaG (SPAdes) (version 2) | ecosystem: Environmental > Aquatic > Marine > Oceanic >... | reverse complement strand
GTTTATGTTGTACGGAATCCTTACCACATTCTTTTCTATGGATCTTAGACTTGGTTATATCCATAGAACTTTCTCTCTCTATAGCAAGCTTCTTTACTTCTTTAGGCTTACCTAGGTCTTGTGAAGGCGAATCGTTTTGTTTTAGTCCCATTATAAACCTATCTTAAAATAAACTTTCATATTCGAGGGTAACTCCGACATCGTCCTTCTTTTCCTTCTCTTCTTCCTTGGGCTCTGGTTTCTTACCGAGCATGCCTAGGAAGCCTTGCTCATCTATTAATTTAACCCCGAGCTTCTCTGCTTTATTATTTTTGGCAGAGCCACTATCTGGGTTGTTTGTCACTAGGTATGTGAGCCCTGCTGCTACACTACTCTTAAAGACCCCGCCATTCTCTTCGACGACTTCTTTAAACTCTTTACGACTATAGCTGGCGAGGGACCCGGTTACACAGAAAGAGCTACCAGTAAGTGTGCCTTCCTTCTTTTCCTTAATCTCTATGACTTCAAGAAGCTCCTCAGCCATATCAAGTATAGAGCCGAGCCCTTCTATGATTTGAGATGCAGACTTTTCCGCTAAACCAGGAAGGGCCCCTATTTGAGCAGCTTCCATCTTCTTAATACCCTCCCAATCCTTGAAAGCCTCTACTAGCACCTTTGAGGTGCTAGTAGAGCATCCAGGAATACCCAGGGCTGTTAAAAAAGTATCAAGATACATAGCTTTAGTATTTTCTAAAGCCTTGAAAAAAGTCTTGATTGTCTTCTCCCCAATACCGTCTACCCCCGTAAAATCATCAGGAGTAATACGGTAGATATCAGAAGCACAACGGACTTTACCCATATCCCAAAGACGCTCAACGAACTTACTGGAAAATCCTTTAATATCCAAGGTCTTTACCCAATACAGAATACGATTGACTTCGCGTTCCCTACAGCCTTCATTAAAGCACCAGAGATTAACTCCGTCGTCTTTAAGGTCTCCGCCGCAAGACGGGCATTCTGTAGGATTCTCGTAGGGCTCGCCGGGGGTGATGACTTCTACCACCTGAGGGATTATGTCACCCTTCTTCTCAATTGTTACCTGGGAGCCTATACCAATCATCATAGACTGTATGTAGGCAAAGTTATGAAGAGTGGCCTTAGCTACGGTAGACCCCATTATGTTCACAGGGGTCAAGATAGCAAGTGGGGTAAGTTTTCCTGTACGACCTACCTGCACTCTAATTTTTTTATTTGTCGTAATAGCTTGGTCAGACTCAAATTTAAGCGCCACCTGACCGTTAGGACGGTTGTGGTCTATACCCATTTGCTCCTGAAGCTCAAGGCTATCAATCTTAAGCACAAGCCCGTCGATCCCATAAGGAAGTTCATCCCTTTTCTTCTCCTTAAATGCCCTATAAACTTTTAGTATCTCATTACGAGTACTTACCCTATACACTTCTGGGGTAGTAAACCCAAGTTTCTTAAGTACCTCTATTTTGTCAGACTCAGTGCTTACTTTAGCGTTTACGTCGTATGCTATAAAATGTACGAGTTTAGAGTGGCTCCCATCGAGTCTTCGACTTATCCCTGCAGCGGCATTACGAATATTCTTGTAGTGGTCGTTTGTTTCTTTCTGCACAGCGGCGAAGTGTTTTTTATAAAGAACGCCTTCCCCACGCACAGCTACCTGTTTATCAACTTTCAGATGGTTCGGCATAAACCGAAACATCTTTGCATTATCAAGAATATCCTCACCAATTGTACCATTACCTCTTGTTACCGCCGCTTGTATCTTAGAGGCTTCGTAAACAGACTCCAAAGAAAATCCATCTATCTTTGGCTGCAACAAAAATTCGATGTCACCGTCCCGGACCCCGAGCGCAACGTACACGCTGTTGATCCACTTAAGGATTTCCTCTTCATCACTTGCCTTATTCTGGGACCCCATAAAAATAACGTGCTTACGTTTCTTCCAGTTACTAGAAACGTCATGCCCTACTTTGTTGAGTCTGGGATGATTAGGAGGCAATTCTCGTAGTACTTTGTCTTTAAACTGGTCGTAAGAAGAATCTTCTATCAAAGGCTCGCCGTTATAATAAGCCTTGTCAAATTTATCTAGTTCTTTAAGATTGTTCTCAAGCTCTGGGGATAATTTCATATTTACTCCTGGGTCTTTTCTACTTTCTTTTCTTCTTCTGGTACGTCTTCAAAATTATAATCGAGCTCTATAAAGACATTTCTATTGGCGGTAGATACCCAATTAGGATTTTTCTTTAATGCGCGTTTAACTGCACACTCACAAGTATTAATAATCTTCCAAGTAGGAATCTTCTCAAATTTAGCTTGCATTATATTTTGCTGTTCTTCCGAAAGTCCTTCAGGCATCTTCGGCTCAAGTACCATAAAACCACGAGGGTCAGGATACTGGTGCTTCAAAATATTTGAAATGAAGTAGCCTTTACCGTATGTACATATTCTACAGTTACTTGAGGCATAAGGATACACTTTATCTAAAGGTACGTGGATCCCACGCAATTTTAAAAGCTTACCAGCTACTTTTTGTTCTACTTCTTCGTAGATAATTTCTGTCTCACTCACAACCTTCCTGGTTGCAAGGAGCTTACCTGTAATAATCTCAAAACTTTTCTTATCGATTACGTTCATTAATGCTTCATTGTTTTTTAACATGTGGCTATAATTTCCTATACTAGATTTTATATTAGATTCACTGTCCATAATATACTTTTTGGCCGCTCAAAAAAATAATTAATCCTTTGAAAAAAATAAGTTAAGGTACCTTCCTGACGCTTTTTCTATAATTAAACGCTTTTTCCAATCAAAATCTTTAGCTATTAAAGACATATGACGAGCAAAATCCCAGACAGTACCCATGTCCTCTTGGCACTCACAAGCTTCATGAAACAAAGCTTTTTTAAATTTAGGCGGTAACCCTTTCCATCCAGAAACCTTAGTAGCCTCATCTTCAGGACGTACCTCTTTATATGCATACTGAATGCACCCAAGCATGTCTGGCAGCCCCTCTTTTATCCTTTGAAGCATAATAGGAAACATATCTTTAAGGTCGCTTGGCTGTATCCCAGCATAATCAGACTTAAAAAATGAATCTCCCCCATAAGACGCTATGTATGAGGTCTTGCTGAGGCACTCATATAACAGCACATCGACCGAAAGAGGACTTGCCCCTAGTTCAGACCCTACTAAAGAAAAACCGACCCTCACGGGCTTATCAAAAAGCATGTGCTCATCTTTAAAGATACAGCGGGCATGCATGACAAGGTCGTCCCTTTCATCCCCATTAACAAAGTCTAAGAACTCTGGCTTAGCCGTTTCTTGTACTATCTCCATAAGTTCGTAGTTCTGTATGAGTGAGTGATTCATTGGCAGAATAGCCCTAAGCACTGCATGCTCACTCGACTCCCTGATACGAGCCATGAATTGAGCACTTTCCCCATTATCTGCATTAAAGGTAGCTTGGTGAAGCTTAACCATCTGTTTCTTCATGGTAGGGCGGCTGTCCATAAAATACTTATGGGGCACGCCTAAAATCTTGCAGAATTGCTTTTGAGGATGAAGAATACGGGGATCTTTAGGGTCGTCTGGATTACGCTTAAAATAGATACGTTTAGAATAAACACTCTTATCCTCGTAGTCCAAATACATATCTTCGTCATCAGCACCGAACTTAACTGCACGTAGGTCAAGGAATATATCCCGACATGATTTATTCCATTGTTCCAGGCGCTTAACAACAGGCTCTATTTCTTCCCCATTCTTTTTATCTGGTCTATTTATTATAGACGGCTCTGTTGCTTCAGTAAAATCTTCTTCTAATACATCACTCATTATATCTAAAATTTCATTCATAACTACTCCTGTGTAAATTTACTTAATAGATTTATTCTTTCTTTATCTGTTAAATTTAAAGCTTCCGAAGACCATCCTTGCCTATCGCTCAAAGCTTCAAAGATTGCCTCTTTTTCTTTACCAGAGAGTCTAACTCCATTAAGCATATGGTTCTCAAAAGATTTCATAGTAAGCGGGCATATGACCTTAACGATATTATACATAGCCTCAGCATACTGACGAATCTCCCATTGCGCATGAGAGTCAAGCCTGAGATAAAGGAACTTCATAAGATTATTAAGATCGAATTGCCAGTACCATTCAGTGTAGGTACTCAAAGGAAGATTAATTCGGGCAAGCTCCCGGGCCATTCCACTGTCAATATACTCCTGATAGCAACAAAAAGCTGCTTCCGATTCCTCTTTAAAATCTTTAACAGCGAGCATAGAGGTTATATCGTCAAACTTATCCCCACTTCCCTGTTTATTGTCTGTATATTGTTTACACACTCTATCTCTAGAAGGTACATAAGCTTCGTTCTTCATTACTGAGTAACGTCCGGAAATCTCATTCAGTCGTCCGGTCCGGTGCCTTATCATCTGCCTGGATGCGAACAAAGGTAGCTTCATGTGAAAAGTAAAAACAACCTGCTCAAAAGGAGAAGAATGACCCATTCTTAAAAGGTAGTCAATTAATCCGGCATCTTCTCTGATTGTTTTAGTTCCATCTGCATACGAAACTCGGGCACTCTGAACTACACGAGAGTCAGTTCCCATGTAATCAACTAATCTTACGAAACCTTTGTCCAGTACTTTGAATTCTTTATCCAGTACTTCATCTTCTCTTTCACAAAAATCATGTGGCATACACTACTCCTTAATAAATATTTGATCTGTATCTAAACATGTCTTTATAAAATCTAAATCTTTTGGTTTACCCAAATTGAATACCGGTATATCTAAATCTTTAGCTATACGAAGAGCCTGAGCTGTACCTCCCGTCGTTTTACCTCCAGGAGTCCAGCAGATAATAAACTTTACGGGAGTCTTTAAATCTTCTCCAAGTACTTGATACCCATTCCTAGCTATAAGCCTTTGAGCATGTTTACTTAACCGTTCCCATGCTGGGTGATACTTTTTTGCCAGGGCAAAAGCCTCTGGACTTATACCGTATAGTTTTGAAGAATGACTCCTAAATCGTTCCCAAGGAAGATATATTTCCTTATAGGAACCTTCAGGTACCCCGTCCTCAAACGCTGTGTCTGCCCCAGAGGCCGCTCCTGAACGGAGTACATAACCCCTCCCATAAAGAAAACTAGTTATATTAGTCATAAGTACCAGTATCTCACGAGGAGACTGCCTTGATCCTATGCCTGCAAAAAATTTATACATTGTATTTCCTGGATGTATATTTACCGCATCGGTTACACCTCAACATTTGTTTTACATACTGACTTCTAATAACTACTCCAGATAATCCACTAGTTTGTCTTTCATAAGCTAGCTCAGCTCTTACTTCTTTGTAGTCATGATAATAGTACAGTCCGCAACTACGTGAATAGACTGAACGAGCTTACACTCTAGTTCTGGTATAGACCTAGCTCCCCACTTCATACTCTTCTCGCTGAATCAATAAGCATATTACTTTGAAAGTTTTCTGTAGAAAAAGCTGACCCGCTACCTAAGAATGTAAGTTTCATTTTTATCTCCTATTTTATGTGTTATAAATACAACTATTTTTTTCTGCGCACAAGAGAGTTCCTTAAAAACTGTAACATTTTGAGAGCTTTAGGATAAGAAAATGAATCTGGCAAACTTTCAGGATTAGTCCTATAAATCTTAAGATCCTTTTTTACTCTGTTTATTTCAACTATTACATCTTCCCTTGTCTTTTTTTTAATCATGGTAACTTTTCCACTCGCGATACTTTTCTTTCAACTCGTTTTTAATCAAACGAATCATAGCGGTAGACAAACTAAGCATACTTGCTATGTCAGTGCCAAGGCATCCTTCTCTCTTCCTGTCTATATACATTACCATTCTTTCTGCTTTATTCTTTGGCTCAGTACGTTTAATGTAGCGTTTAAACTCTTCCAATTCTCTGTTAAACTCAGCCTCTTTCGCAGAATCAATAGCAGGGCAACTAAACCTGCAGTCTACCTTAAAACTTACTGAAGAGGTTTTATCTGCCGTGCTACGCTCTTCATCTTCTTCAGTTTTTTTAGACACACGTTTCTTTGGCTCAAAGTCTACGGTATGTGTGCTCTTACTACTAATAAAATCCCACACATCTACGTTCTTTTGAGTGCTATTACAGCCCGCAACAGTAACCGATGAAAAAACATCAAAATTAACCCTAAAATTATCTCTCCTAGACTTAGGTAGGGTCCAGAAAAAAAGATTAGTGATGTAAGTCTTGAAAGTACCGGCTTCTTCATCATAAATTTCAAGAGCTCTAGTCTCTATAAGTTTTACGTAGAAGTCCTGTATAGATTCATCTACTAGATCTTTATCGAATATACCTGTCTTATAGTTCATAAGACGACGTAAATCACCTTCATTCTTTCTTGCAAAATCTTCAACCGAGCGAACTACAACCATTAGTAACCTCCGAAATTTGGATTAAATATTATACCAAAGGCACAAGGACTGAAAAGCATCAACAGAGACTTTATTATAAACTTTATGCAGCACACTCCCGTCCGGAGCGACAAGCTTTATCCGACATTTAGGGCCTATCAACTGGCTGTCGTACTCATTTAGCATGTCTATTATATTCTTCAAATGGTTTGATACCATAGGAACAATAGATTTTATTTCATATACGTAAAAGCCCAAATCATCTAAGTAGTTTTTTAGCCTGTCGTCTGCTAGGGCTTTTTCGTCCACTTCTACATCTTTATCTTTAGACTGCACTACTTTATCATTTTTAGTCTCAGAAAAAGTAACAGTAAAATTTATGTACGGGTCTGTGCCGTTACTCTCTGAAATAAAACTATGCTTCTGAATCTCATGCGACTGATTTGAGTGCCCTTCTTGCTCCGTTTGAGTGTCCTTTCTCTTAATATCTGGCTCTTCTTCTTTTTCTTCCGGAACCTCCTTTTCTTCGGGTTTTTCTATCTCAGGTTCTATTTCAGCCCCTGGCTCTTCTTCAGAAGAATGTTCTGTAGAATTAAACTCATTTTTAATATCAGGCAGTGCTGAGCCCTCTGCATTAGCTTCTTTTTCTAGCTGTGCTTTTTCTTTAAAATAATCGTTTGTAATAGAGAAGCTGTCGCCGTACTCAGCATCAACCTCTAAACCTACGGGCCATTTTAAACGTTCAGTAAACTCTCTTAGCTTCATTATTTCAGATATATTTTCTATAAAATAACCAAGCATGTCTTCTTTTACTTCATATACAATTTCATCATGCACAGGCATTAAGATACGGATTTGATCGTCACCAAAACCGTTGCTATGTATCCATTTCCATACACGGTACAAAGCTATCTTAATAATATCCGCCCCTCCACCCTGAATGCAGCTGTTGATTGCGCAACGGTCACCACGAGCCATAATCTGACGATCACTACTTCTGTAAAACTCAGTAAGAGGACGCCGACGACCAAAAGCGGTTTTACTATACCCTCTTTTCTTAGCTCTTTTAGCTTCATCTACTAACCACTTCGCTAATACATCATATTTTTTAAAAAAGTTAAATAGCATCTTCTTCGCGATGTCTACAGAAAGTTTAGCACGTACAGCAAATCCTCCCGCACCCCCACCATAAATTGTGTGGAAGTTAAGTGTATTGTGAGTTACTAAGCCCTCCGCAACATAGGTGTGGTCTCCTTTTATAGTAAGGTCCATTAACTCTACTGAATCATGAAACTCTTTTCCTTTTACCTTAGTTACCCATTCTTGACCCTTAAGAGTTTTTGCGGCCTTTGGTTTATCTATTAGTGCCTGTAGTTTAGCTTTCTTTATATTACTAATAAAACCTATATTCTTATAAAATTCCTCGGCACCTGCTCTACCAAATTGAACCTGGTAATAAACCCTGTCGTATCTTTTGGAAAGTTTTTCATATATATAAGATTTTACGTCAAATTGAGCCAGCAACAAAACTACGTCTCTAGCCAAGTCTATGTCTTTGGTACATATAGAAACGGTACCGGACTTATCAACTGTGCCATCCGTCTCAAAAAGAGCTTGTAAAAACCCTCTAGATACATCTTTAGTTGACCTTAAAATCCAATCAGGTACTTTAAAAATCTTTTTATGCCTGCCTGAAAATCCTATTCTTTCACAAAATCTAGAAAAAACAGTAGACCCTACATTAATTTCCCATAAAGCCTGGTAACTTTCTGGCTTGTCTTTTCTTTTACGTAACTTTGCGCTACAAGGTAATCCTAGGCCCTCAGCAGTTCTAATAATATCTTCTTTTACGTCGGAGTATTTTTCAGAGCAAATAATACCGGCATGGTACCTGTGTATATGCCCATCTCCTAAAAGATACCCTAATAGCTTTCCCCACTGATAATTAGGCTTAATGTAAGGTAAACTATCGCTAATGTTGTTATCTTTTCCTTTTGCCCAGAAATTAAAATGAATATCAGGAGAAACCTTTGGGTTAATTAACTTACAAGAACTTGAGAGTATTTCTTGCCCTAGTTTTAAATCCTCTGCTCTTACCCACTCTCCTGCTGGAGTGAGGAATCTATGGTTGTATCCACATTTTATTTTATGGCCAGAAGAGGATATTATTGTTACCGCTTTTTTTACTCCCATATCATGTATAGCTTCTATCTTTTTAAGCTTACCGGTATGAGTAATTACTTTGTCTTTAAGTGTAAGCTCTTCTACAGGTATCCACCCTCTTTGTGTTGCTATCCTAGTACCTTTAGCTACGCACTTACCTAACCCACGTTCCTGCTTATTAATTTCTTCTTTGCCGTGGATAATCTTACCAGTAATAGTATGCAGATCTGCAGAGCCGTGATTAAACTCCTGGATCCATTTAGGCTCCCTAGACATGTTAGCTGCGATACGAAGTTCTTCACCACTATAGTCAATGGTAAATATCTTATATCCAGGGCGGGCTATTACTGCTCTACGCATATCTATAGAATCCGGGTCATTCTTATTATAGGTAGGTATGTTTTGGCAGTTGACTCCACAACACCCATCTACTTTTATACCCCTACCACCACTAGCAGAAAAACGTCCTGTATCCGCTCGTACCTGATTGAGTTGGAACTTTGCGTAATTATCCTCGTCAACATTATTTAAGAAATTTTCTATGTACGTGCCGAGAAGTTTAGTGTATCCGCGATAAGATAAAATCTTTTTTACGATAGGAGCTTCTTGTTCTATCAACACAAGAGTTTTTTCATCAGTCTTATACTGACCGCTTGCGCTCTTTTCTTTAAGAGGATAACGAATCTTAAGCTCGTCAAAAAGCAGTGTACCGAGCTGTTTAGGACTATTTATATCAAACTCACGCCCTGCTATAGCGTGTACATCTTTTAATATATTTTTCATACGACTTTGGACATCTTCTTTTATTTTAAGAAGATACTCTAGGTCTATCAAAACATGGTTGCGCTCCATCTCCATTGTAACGAAAAGACAACGCTTTTCAATCTTATAGATATACCAAGGACCTTGCTTACCGTCAGGATCTTGTTGGTCGATACTTTTCTTAAATACCAGGTATAACCCCAGCGTATTCATGGCATCACTAGCGCCATAGTATACAGCGGTCTGAGGAGGAACCATGTCAAACGCAACTACCTTCTTTTTAGAACCGGTAACCCCGAGCTCAGAAATTTCTATCATGGGACGTTTTAAAATATGCTCTGAAAGCCATTTTAATCCTTTATCTTTACGGGAGGCATCCTGAATAGCAGCCATAAGATAAGTATCTTCATATAAGTCTTCATCCTCAATAATGATGCCATGATTCCTTAATACTTCTCCATCGTATTTAAAATTATGATAGACACAAATACAATTAGCTGTTAGTCTTTTTAGTTGCTGTACCATAAATTTATATGGCACATTATACTCTTTATCCTCATGGGATACTGGTATGTATACTCCTTCGTTAGGAGATATAGCCAAACAGACTCCAACTATTTTTGCATATACTCCCCCATTTTTTTTCCTACGTGTATTAAGACTCGTGGTCTCTAAGTCAAGCCCGCAAATACCTTTTTCGATAAGACGGTCTATATATTCTTCTACCTCTGTAGGTTTTGTAAGAAGTAAAAAAGTTTTATCTTGCATCCAAGGGCGAAGGTCTAATAATTCCTTGACGGCATCCTCAGTAAAAACATCTAGCATTCCGGTGGCAATATCACCCATTAACAGCACCTTTCTTTAATCTAATCACGGCATCTCTTATCTTAATAATAGATTCTTCAAATTTATCTTCGTCCGTGGAGTACTTTAACAACATATAAGCAAAAACTAATCTTACGTACTTCTCCTGAGGTATTTCGTTCCTTATATCAGTTATTATATTGTGTAACTTTTCAAGGTATAGCTTCTTTGTGTCATATTTAACATGCTTAGCTTTTATCCTTTTTTGTTTCGCACCCTCTACCGCATCTGGTACATCAGATATATTTACGTGATACTTACGTACTAGCCTATCTAATACTTCCCTAAAATTTGATCCATCTCTTTTAATAATATAGGAAAATAAATCCCAGCGCTCTTTACATGTCCAACAGTACATAGAATCAGTAGCTTTGTAAAACCGGGCACTTTTCTTCAAGTCTCTACCATGAAAAGGGCACGATATCTGCTCTTCTGAAAAGTCGGAGACAAGGACTCCATCTTCCTTTAGAACAGTAGCCAAGTTTATATACTCACGTATCTTATCTTTAAGTTTCGTTAAATCTTTCATTAGCTATCAAGATCATAAATACTTATCATGTTATCCATCATGTCAATATCACTGTCGTCACCAGCGTAATCATATATACATTTAGTTTTAAAATTTATACAGGCGTTGAGTGCTTCAAATAGTCTGTCCCTTCTGTTCTTCAAATTACATATTTTAAGCATTCCGCTTTTTCTTTCACTTTCTCCAGCAAAGATAGATATGATAACATCAGCTGAACGCTCGGCTTCGTGAGCATTTGATAGCGCCGTAGAATCGTACATGCCATCATTTTCTTTTGCTTTCCTATATCCATCACGATTAGTCTGAAAAGGAGAAAGCATTCTTATCCCTTTACCGTTATTAAAGGTCAGACAAAGCCTTTTAAGCCTCTTAATAACAGTGTTGAGATTCTGGTTATAGTCGTTACTTTTCTCGTTACGGTCTACTCCAAGCAAACTGATGTAGTCAATGATAACAAACTGTAAATCTTCTCTATCATTCTGTAGCTCATACTGATACTGACTAAGTTTCAGTTCTATATCAGATACAGTAGTTACAGCCTTATCTGGTTGCCACGCAAAAAATTTACCGTAGGGATTATTTTCCCTGAAGTCTTTAACTACAAGTTTGTAGTACTCGTATTCTTCATCTGTGAGGTTACCGTATACAACATCATTGTAATTAATTTTACCTACGTATTTAGCATATTCTGGATGTTTTTCTCGAAATAAAGGATGACAAGAGTGCAGGACATACATAGCTCTACGAATCTCAGGCATAGACATTTCAAGGGTTACGAACGCTGTGTTAAATCCTGAGTAAAGAGCACGGTATGCCATATTTAGACAAAAAGTAGTTTTACAATGCCCTGTATACGCAGCAGCAATCATAAGTTCATGATTCTTTAAACCTTTTAAAGATGAATCTATTTTTTCTATACCGGTAAAGATACCAAGCACGTCCGCAGGATTATGCTTTACTTCTTCATACTCTTTAATAGCCTCGTCTGCATCTTCTGCACTATTTATTTGAGATTCAAGTTTAATGTTTGTTATTTGCTGCTGAAGCTCTTTCGTCTCGCTTGCAAAATAACTTATGCCGTCCATGATCCCTTTAAGATTGCGCTTATTTATGGACATACCTGTAGTTGATACTTGCAGTGTATTAGTAAGAATACGCTCCATAGAAGATATGTCTTGCTCTTCTTTATACTCCTTTATAACCTGTCTAAAACTCTGACCAACATATGGTCGTTGCTGTGCGATATCAGACAATGAGGCAAGTACTGCTTCATTGCCCTCAGTACCCTCAAAATAATCCTTTAGGTATTCCAGGCTTGGGAGCTCAGGCCCATCTCCTCCATCACAACTTTTAAGAAAATCTAGAATAAAATGATAAAGTTTCTTATATGCAGGATCCTCTGGTTCTTTAAGATTTATCTGCTGCAAAGACCTAAAATTTTTAACAAGGTCTTGCTGAGTAATAGTAGGCTTACCTTGTGCATTTCTAATATCTACTAAAGAACGAAAAACTGTCGCTAAATTAAACATCTATATCTCCGTTAAATATTCGCATTATTTATTTGGGCGCTACGTTTTCTATTAACCGATAACTCTTCTGTACTACCGAAGCCGGGGTAAGCAAAGTTCTTGCTTAAATCATACTTCTTAAAATGATCCTTTAGTACCTCTCCTAGTCCATCACTGTATTCTTTACTCTGTTGAAGAGAATTTATATCCGGGGCGTATATCCAGGTAGCTCTATTTACTCTTATTCTATTTTTAACGACATCAAGGATAGTTGTATCCATCGCGTTATTTTTAGCAACACTTATGAAACAAATACCAAGTAATTTAAAATTCTGTAGGTCATATAAAGTCTTTTCATCCTTACCTACAAAATAGTTATGCACTATTTGTATTCCGTCTAATAACTCAAAAGCTGTTACATTATTCCAGTAGAAGAGCATAAGAGACTTAAAGACGTAAAAAAATCTTTTTTCGGGGCCGAAAAACAGGCAATTCTTAATGCTACGTTTGTCCTCTTTTATTTCGGTGAATCTTTTTGCGATACTTATAAATTCTTTGGCGGGAGGGTCAGCTACAGTAAAAAGAGTAGGAAACTTCTTGTTTATTAGGGCTGCGTTTGTGCAGCAGCAAGGAATGATGGACTCCCCTAGTTTACCTTTTTCTCTATCAGGTTTACCCTGAATATGTAAAAACGAACTGTCCTTACAATAAGGACAAGGGCTTTCCCCTCGATAACTCATACAAGACCTCTTTTTATAAAGCCTAATTTTTAAATACAGTTTCAAATAGAGCGTCAATCGAGCTCTCATCATCTTTAAACACGAGTTCATCGGCTTTTGTGAACTCTAGTGAGCCCTCAGCTATGTCACCCATAACCTCGGTAATTAAGTCTTTTTTTTCGAACAGTACCTTCAATACGTGTTCATCTATAGTACCCCTATTGACCATATGAATCAAATGAATGTGACCATATATACTACCTATACGCTGCGCTCTACCTATTGTTTGATAAAGGTCACCGTAAGACCAAGGAGTGTCATAGAATAATATAACATTTGCCGCCTGCAAATTGATAGCCGCAGAACCAGCTTGTGTTATAAAAATTGCATTTATATCTTGATTTAAATCTGAAAAATCTAATCGGGCCTTTTTTCTATCCTTAGAAGATACATCACCGCTAACCTTACGGTGTTTTAATTTAAGGTCATCAAGGATGGCCTCCAGGCGAGAAATGCCTGACTTAAACCTAGTAAAAACAATAACTTTTTCCGTAAACAATTCCTGCTCGAACAACCTTCTGAATTCCTGCTCTTTCGAGCTTTCTCCCTCTTCACGCATCCATTCAGGACCGTTTGAGATAAGTTGGCAATAACTAAGGGCTGCCATTTTACTGTTGGCTAAACCTTGCTCTGTCAAAGATTCATCGTACTTCTTTTTATAGAACTCAAGCTTCTGGTAGTCTTTTTCACTTGGACCCGCATTAGTACTCATGTATTCTTCAAATTCAAAAAGCTTCCTTTTTACTTCCTTACGATATATATCGCCGTTAAGCGCTTGCTTATATAATCGTTCCTGGACAGTCGTCATATCAAGAATAACTTTTTTAGACATCAATCTTGGTAGCTCATCCGCGACTTCACGAGTTCTTCTAAGAAGGAAATATGGATCTAATAAACTACGGAATTTCTCTAAATTCTTGTACCCAGACACAGTCTTTACATACCGTGTTTTACCTTTAATAAACCTGGGGACCTTCTTAAACTTCATGAAATTCTTTTCAAATTTAGGGGGTCCGCCAAACAGCCCAGGTACAACTACCCTGTATATATTATATGCTTCCTCAAGTCTGTTTTTTATAACAGTGGCGCTCAAGCCATAGACTTTAAGCGCCTTTTCTGAAATCTTGTCCGCACCTAAATGTTTCATACCCTTACGGTTTTTAAGCTCCTGAATCTCATCAAATATAACCATGAGCTCTTCGCCGCGATTCTCAATAAGAAAAATATAATCTTGTTGAATAGGGAAATACCCACAAACAAGAATATCTGCATCTACTGTGTCATACTGTGCTTTTCTAGCCTCAAAGCCAGTTAATCTACTTACTTGCCCTCTTTTATGCCGGGCCTTCAACTCATCATAGTCCCCATATTCACCCGTAGCCTTAACCATCCCATAATAATTTTTAAGGGCATGGGAAGTAACACCAGAGGTAAATTTATCTATCTCCTCGCACCACTGGTCTACTGCAGATTTAGGGGTAGCAACGAGCATCTTAAGTTTTGGGTATTTGCTTCGACTGTAGCAGTAGCCTGCAATGGCCTGAACTGTTTTTCCTAAACCTACTCCGTCACCAAGTACCATTCTATTTAAAAGGAGGAAATGAAGGGCTCCTATAGCTTGATAGGGCCTTAGCTTGATATCGTCTCGAAGTAGTGCACAAGGCTTAAGAGAAGCCTTTTTACTTTTTCTCAACTTTTTTATAAAGTCATAGTTAGACGGAACAGCCGAATATTTAGTCGTCAACAGAGACTCCTCTTCTTTAAACTTAATCTAAATATACTATTTGGTGAATTCAAAATTTAAGTAAAATATCAATAAAAATACACTTAAGCCTTAAACAGCAAGGACTTATACTTTTTTAAAACGAGTTTAACCTATTTTTCCAGATATTTGGATAAAACATTTTCCACTAAAGATGCTGACGAAGCAACAGTCGCGGTCATTTGTGTATTAAGTTTATTTACTTGGTCTTGTATCTTTTTCTGTTTTTCACCCAGCTGCTTCAATTTATTTGCATTGTTTATGTTATCATCAGCTTGATTCATATCGTGAACAGGAATAGAGTTCTTATTCTTCGATGTGTTAATAGTCGAAGTTGGGGCTGTAGGTGAAGTAGGAGAACTTGTTGTGTAGTTAGCCTGCCTTATCTTCATCCTCTTGTGCTGACGTTTTACTAAATCTTGCATAATGCTATTATCCCTTGCATATCTATTCGTAACATCTTCTTTAGAAGTAGGATGCTGTTCATCTACTGGTGTATTAACCGTCTCTTCCTCTTCTTTAG
>Ga0210003_1002534_pt1 | contig 15316 bp, 13 predicted proteins | sample LantaG_FD_182804 | JGI IMG/M metagenome (GOLD analysis project Ga0210003, IMG submission 182804) | Deep subsurface microbial communities from Baltic Sea to uncover new lineages of life (NeLLi) - Landsort_02402 metaG (SPAdes) (version 2) | ecosystem: Environmental > Aquatic > Marine > Oceanic >... | reverse complement strand
TCCGTCGACATCCCGCCCTGCTACCCTATCTGCTAAGTCTGGGTGAGCCAGGTTTACATAGACCTTTGTTCTGGTCTTAAGCTTTCTCCTTATACTGGGGCTTGCTACAGCCAATTTTCTTTCTATCAAATTGCCCTGGTAAATCCGGCCCTGGGAGGCATCTACCGCTACCGTTACTTCCTGACCATCCTTGAGAATTGTGGTGGCTTTCCTTGTACCTACTATACAGGGAATACCCATCTCACGGCTGACAATGGCAGCGTGGGAGGTTCTGCCACCCAGGTCAGTAACAATCGCTGTGGCTCGCTTCATAGCCGGGACGAAATCCGGAGATGTCATTTCAGCTACCAGTATATCTCCCTTCTGTACCTTACCCAGTTGTGAAGCGTTGGAGACAATTTTTACAGTTCCTGAGGCTACACCCAGACTGGCAGCTTCACCAATAAGCAGCGGCTCCTGCTTAATTTCAGCTAGCTTTTGCTCTTTTGTCCCCAGAGTGGTCACCGGGCGAGTTTGAACAATAAAGAGTTGGCCATCCTTCTTTGCCCACTCAATATCTTGAGGGAATTGGTATAAATTCTCCAGGCGTTTACCCAATTTAGCCAAGGCAATAATTTCCTCATCAGTTAGTTTTTGTTTGGCTTGCTCCCAGGGGGGTATAATGACCCTGATATTGCTTTCTTCCAGGGTATGCAATTGTTGATTTCTGATTATCTGCCATTCCTGCTTGGCTATTTGTTTGTCGATAATAGCCATTTTTGCTTTGTCTATCACATATTGATCGGGGGTCACTTCCCCGGAAACAATGGCTTCCCCCAGCCCGTAAGCTGCTTCGATAAGGATTTTCCCTCTATCGTTGGTTAGAGGTTCTATGGTGAACATGACGCCCGAGATCTCTGATTGGACCATCTGCTGAACTGGGACTGCTAATCCCACGGTGAGATGGTCGAATCCCCCTTGTTGCCGGTAGAATATAGCCCGCGCTTCAAATAATGAAGCCCAGCAGCCTTGCACTGCGGCTAGTACTTCATCCTCACCCTGAACATTTAGAAATGTTCGTTGCTGCCCGGCGAAGGAAGCTTCCGGCAAGTCTTCGGCAGTCGCCGAAGAGCGCACAGCTACCAGCCCACTCCCTAATTCTTTGTAGGCCTGCTTGATTTCATGGGCTATTGCTTTAGGCATAGGAGCATTGGAAAGTTCCCCTTTTATTTTATCGCTGGTCTCTTTAAGCTTCCTGCTGTCCTCTATATCTAGAGACTTAAGGAACTGGCGTAACTGTTTCTCAAGTTTTGCCTCCTTCAAAAAGGTAAAATAGGCATCAGCAGTAACGACAAATCCTGGTGGCACTGGTATGCCAGCGTGAGTCATTTCTCCTAGGTTTGCTCCCTTTCCCCCGGCTAGAGGAATATCGTCTTTGCTAAGCTCGTTAAACCAAGCGATAAATTTCGTTTTTCCCACTACTTTCTAGCCTCCTTTGCTCTAATATAGTGTCTGTTAGCACAACAAGTATATCACGCTGAATAATAGCGGAACAAACTCAGCGATATCAGGAGGAAACCCTTCTCTAATCTCCTTCAAGTCTTCCTCCAGGTCAATTGTCTCTTCGCAGAGTGGCATTTCCCCCAAACAGGTGGACGCTGACAAAATCGTAGAGCATCCACACATACGATTCGATACATTGACAAACCATACTTAAGGTGATAGATTAGCAGTCAGGCAGGGAGAGTGCTAAATGTTAACGGAAAGAAGAGAGGCAATTCTGAGGGTAATAGTTGCTGACTACATTACTGGAGCAATGCCAGTAGCCTCAAAAGCCATTGCTTATAATTATGACCTGAGGGTAAGCCCGGCTACTGTACGGAATGATGTGGCATATCTAGAGGAAGAGGGATATATCATGCACCCTCATCCCTCGGCTGGCGCTATACCCACAGACAAGGCGTACCGCTATTATGTAGAAATGATAAGCAGGGATGTTGAACTTCCCCTAGCTGAGCAATATTGGATTTATGAGCTGTTCCAGGGGGTAAAAGAGGAGTTTGAGCAGTGCTTAAAATTAGCCGCAGCGCTTCTGGCACATTTTGTTCGCAATGTGGCGGTGGTGACTCCGGTTAAAGCCCCCCGATGTCGCTTTAAGCACCTGGATCTAGTAGCATTGCAAGATTTTGTAGTCTTATTAGTTTTGGTTCTATACCAGGCAAGAGTTAGACAAAAAACTCTCTTTTTTAATAAAAGGCTTAGCCAGGATGACTTAACAATGATGGCTAACAAACTCAACTCTGCTTATGCCGGGATGGCCGGTAGCGAAATCCCGGTGGAGGGGGAGGAACTCTCACCTGAGGAAAGGCGAGTAACCGAGTGCATAGTAGATATGATAACTGCTGAGGATAGGCTGGGATATGGTAAGCCTTATCTTGAAGGGTTATATCTAATGCTAAGTCAACCAGAATTCGCCAATAATCCTAAGGCACTTAACCTGCTAGAGCTATTGGAAGGTGAAGATTGGGTGGAAGCTATGTTTCAGCCAAGACTTGCTACAGGAGAGATAAAGGTGGTCATTGGTGGAGAAAACCCAGATGAGGCATTACAAGATTTAAGCTTGATACTTAGTGAGTACGGAGTCCCTGATAAGGCGGGGGGCATTATCGGGGTGATTGGCCCCAAGCGTATGGATTATGCCAGGGCCATCTCTTCGGTTAACTGCCTTTCGTCATTGCTGAGCAAGTCAGTAGCCAGGTATATCTAAAGGAGGTTTGATATTGTCTGAGGAGGCGAGGCTGTCTAATGATAAAGCGGTGGAGGTGGAGGTCGAGCAGGCGGAAGATATAAAAGCGCTGAAACAAGCCCTGGAGGAGCAGAAGGAGAAAGCGGAGAGGTACTTAGCTAATTGGCAAAGAACTCAAGCTGACTTCGATAACTACAAGAAGCGTGCTGGACAGGAGAGTAAGGAGATGATTGAATTTGCCAATAGCACACTTATTTTGAATTTGCTGCCAATTATGGATGACTTGGAAAGGGCCTTTAGCTCATTGCCATCGCAGTTGGTGGAATTTAGTTGGATTGAAGGTATCAAACTCATCTATAATAAGCTTAAGGCAACGCTGGAAGCACAGGGGCTAGCTGAAATTAAAGCTAAGGGAGAGTTATTTGATCCCCATTTGCACGAAGCAGTAATGCACCGAGAAGGAGAAGAAGGGGTTGTTATGGAAGAAATACAGAAGGGCTATAAGTTTAAAGATAGGATACTCCGCCCCAGTATGGTGATAGTAGGCAAGGGCAAAGAAGAGGAAGAAGAGGAACTGGCAATTGGAAAGGAGGAATAGGTATGAGTAAAGCAGTAGGCATTGATTTAGGCACAACATTGAGCGAAGTAGCAGTTATGGAGGGTGGCGAGCCTAAAATTATACCCAGCGCTGAAGGTGGGAATCTGGTGCCCTCTGTAGTGGCGATAAGTAAAACCGGGGAGAGGCTGGTAGGTGAGCTAGCCAAGCGTCAAGCGGTAGTCAATCCGGAAAATACTATTTTCAGCATAAAGCGTCTCATCGGGCGCAAGTTCAAATCTGATTCAGTCCAGCATGATATGAAGCGGCTACCATATAAGATTACCGAGGCTCCCAACGGCGATTGCCGGGTAGTAATGGGTGGTAGAGAGTATAGCCCTCAGGAAGTATCAGCTATGATACTGCAGAAATTGAAGACTGATGCCGAGGCTTACCTTGGGGAAAAAGTCATCGACGCTGTGATAACTGTGCCAGCTTATTTTAATGACAGTCAGCGGCAGGCAACTAAAGACGCTGGCGCTATAGCCGGGCTCAATGTCTTGCGCATTATTAACGAGCCTACGGCATCCTCATTGGCCTATGGAATGGATAAGAAAAAGGAGGAGACTATTGCCGTTTATGACCTGGGTGGTGGCACTTTTGATATTTCTATCCTGGACTTAGGAGAGGGCACATTCCAGGTTAAGGCAACTAATGGTGATACACACCTTGGTGGTGATGATATAGACCAGAGAATTATGGATTGGGTATGCGATGAGTTCAAGAAAGAGCAAGGCATTGACTTAAGGCAAGATAGAATGGCACTGCAGCGCATAAAAGATGCTGCGGAAAAGGCGAAGAAGGAACTATCTACTGTGGCTCAAACGGAGATAAACCTTCCCTTTATCACCGCTGATGCCACTGGTCCCAAGCACCTTAGTATGATGCTCTCCCGAGCTAAACTGGAGCAATTGTCAGCAGACTTGATAGAGAGGAGTCTTGGCCCTTGCCGACAAGCTTTGAGCGATGCCAGTCTTACAACAGCTCAAATCAACGATGTAATCCTGGTCGGTGGTCAGACAAGAATGCCCAAGGTCCAGGAAACTTTAAAGCAGTTCTTTGGCAGAGAGCCTGTCAGGGGAGTTAATCCCGATGAAGCGGTAGCTCTGGGTGCTGCTATTCAGGCCGGGGTGCTTAAGGGCGAGGTGGGAGAGATTCTCCTCCTTGATGTTACCCCGCTCACCTTAGGAATAGAGACCTTAGGAGGGGTAGCCACATCTCTTATTCCTCGCAATACCACTATTCCTACCTCCAAGAGCCAGATTTTTAGCACGGCTAGCGATAGCCAGCCGAGCGTGGAAATTCACGTACTTCAAGGGGAGCGCCCCATGGCAGCAGATAATCGAACCTTAGGTCGTTTTATGCTTGATGGTATTTTGCCAGCACCGAGGGGCATGCCTCAAATCGAGGTGACCTTTGATATAGATGCCAATGGTATCCTTAATGTCAGTGCTCGTGATAAAGGGACAGGCAAAGAACAAAAGATCACTATCACTGCCTCCAGCGGGCTTAGCAAGGAAGAGGTGGAGAAGATGAAGCGGGATGCTGAAAGCTCCGCCGCTGAGGATGCCAAGCGCAAAGAGGAAGTAGAGACACGCAATTCTGCCGATAGCTTGGCTTATACCGCTGAGAAAACACTCCGAGATTATGGGGATAAGATACCTGCTGATGTGAAGCAGGAAATAGAAGGCAAAATAGCTGCCGTGCGTTCAGCGCTTCAGGGCAAGGATGTCAACTCCATTCGGAACGCTATGCAGGAGTTATCACAAGCCATGCAGAAAATTGGGGCTTCTGTTTACCAACAACCGGGTGGGCCACCGCCGCCTGGTGGTGAGCAGGGTCCTGACAGCAAGAAACCTGGCGAAGAAGAGGGCACAGTAGAAGGCGAGTTCCACGAAGTTTAGAAAGGACTGACTACCCAGGTCGAGTGGAGATAAGCTGGAAATGGGAAAGTTTTGATTTATTCTCCGCCCACTTTATTTAAAGTCTGAACTTGCAATTCTGTTGAACTAAGTAGGGTTTTGTTTCTTTATTAGCAACCTTGCTATACTGAGTTTATGATTTACTGTGGCACTTCAGGATTTAGCTACGATGATTGGGTAGGCAATTTCTATCCCCGAGGTATGCCGCGAAAGGAGTGGCTCAGTTACTATGCCGGGGAATTTAATGCTGTGGAGATAAATTCTACTTTTTATGCCTTGCCCAAGCTTTCTACTTTAGAGGGCATGATTAGGAAGACAGGGGAGGGGTTCCTTTTCTCAATTAAAGCTAATCAAGAAATGACTCATCAGCGTCAAGGGAATAATGACATATTTGTTGCCTTCTCCCGGATGCTTCAGCCCTTTATTGCCTCTGGCAAGCTAGGTTGCATATTGGCTCAGTTTCCCTATAGCTTCACTTTTAATCGCCAAAATCAGGATTACCTGGAGCTTGTTAGGCAACAACTCAATGGCTTGCCATTGGTTGTTGAATTCCGTAACATCCAATGGCTAAGGCGGGAGATATTCAACTGGCTACGCCAGGGTAACATTGGGTTCTGCTGTGTTGATGAACCACCTCTGCCCAGACTTTTGCCACCTGTGGCTGAAGTAACCAGTAACATTGCCTACATACGCTTCCATGGGCGGAATGCTGGCAAGTGGTGGCAGCATGAGCATGCCTATGAGAGATACGACTATACCTATTCGGATGAGGAAATCAAAGAATGGCTACCTAGGATAGACAAGCTGAACAGCTTAGCAGAGAAGACCTTCATTTTTGCTAACAATCACTGGCGGGGGCAAGCGATAGGTACCATCCGCCAACTCCGGATAATGCTTGACTAGTTTGCTTTGAAACATAGGGTGGGCTAAGATAGCTTCGGTTATATCAATAAAGGTGAGGTTGGTGAAATGGCTAACTATAGTAAGTTTTATAAGCGGTTAAAGAAAGAGGAAAAGCAGCTAACAGTAAGGCTAGAGCAGTTGAAGGCTTATGGGCAGCCACGAGGGGAGAGGCGAGAGGGCAGCCCCTTCGGCAAAAGGGAGGAGGAGGCAAGCGAGACACTTGAGCTGGAGAAAAGATTAGCTTTGGGAAAAAGCATAAGTGACACACTTGCCAAAATAGAGCATGCCCTGGAAAAATATGAAGCAGGCACTTACGGGCTATGTGACCTCTGTGGGCAGCCAATAGAACAGGAGCGTCTTGAAGCATTGCCTCAGGCAAGATTGTGCTTGAAATGCAAGGCACGTCAGGCAAAGGATGCAAAAGGGGCGAGATAATAGGCCGCCAGGAAAATCAAAGATTTTCCTGGCCAGGGGTAGAGAGAAAATAGGGTTATTTCTGGCCTGCTCTGTACTACTGGTTATCCTGGACCAGTTGAGCAAATCATGGATTAGAGATAATCTATACCCAAAGGAGCTATTGCCAGGGTTTATAAATCTAGTTTATAGCGAGAACCGCGGCGCTGTTTTCGGTTTGCCCATCAACCAGACTTTTATAATCACTGTCACCATAGCTGTCCTGATCATTATTATTTTCCTGTTTCTCCGTTACCTTTCCCTGACCACTACTTTAATTACCATATCCCTTGGTCTGATTTGCGGCGGCGCCACAGGCAACCTGATAGATCGTCTCCGCTTTGGCTTTGTAACTGACTTCATTGATATGCACCTGAAAAATTTCCTGCGCTGGCCCTGGGCATTTAACTTCGCTGATGCTGCCGTAGTAATAGGCACCGCGGCGCTGGCTTATTCCGTGTTTCGGTTGGAATTATATAGAAGGGCATGTGAACACAACCGCAAAATCAGAAATTAAGACACTTCAGCTTGTTGTTCCTGTATCAGGCATGCGGCTGGACAGGTATGTAGCTCAGGCGCTTCCTCAATTTTCTCGATGTTATATACAGAAGCTCGTTGAACAAGGTTATATTTTAGTTAATGAGCAGGGTGCAAAGGCAAGCCAAAGGTTAAATAGCAGCGATAGAATAACGATTAAGCTTCCGCCACCTATTGGTCTGACAGCCGAATCAACCCCGTTAACTATAGCCTATGAAGATAAGGACATTATAGTTGTAGATAAACCGGCTGGACTGGTTGTTCATCCAGCGCCGGGGCATCCCAGCCATACCTTGGTCAATGCTATCCTGGCCTACTATCCCAGTTTAGCTACCAGCGAGGACTTAACACGCCCCGGCATAATTCACAGGCTGGATAAAGACACGTCAGGGCTTATAATCATCGCCAAAAATGACTCCGCCCGACAACATCTATTCAACCAGTTCAAAAGCCATGCCGTAACAAAGGGCTACCTCGTCCTGGTTAGAGGAAGACTATCGCCAGAGCGAGGGATAATCGAAGCGCCCATTGGGCGAGATCCTCATAACCGTAAGCGAATGGCGATAGTGGAAGGAGGAAAAGAAGCTATCACGCAATATCGAGTTAAAAAATACTTGAATAATTACACTTTACTTGATGTTACTCCTAAAACTGGACGCACACATCAGATCAGGGTACATTTATCAGCCATTGGTTATCCAGTAGTTGGTGATCTTGTTTATGGGACAAAATGCCGGCGTGAAGCTATAGCATCAGGTGTCAGAAGACAATTCATTCATGCTTATCGCCTTGGCTTTCGCCTGCCGTCAACTGACGAATACCAAGAATTCACCAGCCCTTTGCCAGTGGATTTGGAGCAAGTCTTGAAGTTTCTTACTTGTGATAGCACAAGGGCTTGTGCAGAGATATAGGTATGTGCTATATTCCAACGCAAAATTGAACTAGAAAGGAACTAACAACTTGGAATCTTTCAGACAACCTGATGAAGAACAAACAAAAAATGAAGGCGAGTTTTTGTCCCACATAATGGGTGAGCTTGGAATGGAAGGTTTAGCTCAAGTTGAAACTGACTTGGCTGAACGGCAAAATAAGGTCTTGTTTGAGATAGCTACTGAGCTAGAGGATACTGAGGGTGCATTGAGACAGGCTGAACAGCTTGTTAAAAGACTTAAAAAACGCTTGGATCAGCTAAAAGATTTACAGCGAGTCCTTTCTAAGTAGCACTTTTTAAGGTTACGTCCCTTAACCTCCCAATGATATATTACAAGGCTTGAGTATGCCATAATGTATGACTATGAAGCCCGAGTCAAAAACATCGGTCAGAGTTCGCTTCGCACCTAGTCCTACAGGCTACCCGCATTTAGGTAATATCAGAACAGCTCTATTCAATTGGCTTTTTGCCCGTCACCATAATGGTAACTTTATTTTGCGCATTGAAGACACTGATGTTACCCGTAAAGTAGAGGGAGCGGTGGATGTCATACTGGATAGCTTGCGCTGGCTTGGCTTGGACTGGGATGAAGGCCCCTATTTTCAATCACAAAGATTGCATTTCTACCACGAAGCCGCAGACAAATTAGTTAAAACTGGTTATGCTTATCTATGTTACTGCTCTCCAGAGCGACTAGAGGCAATGCGCCAGGAGCAGATGAGGCGAAAGCAACCACCTAAATATGACGGCCACTGCCGCTATTTGACACAGCAGGAGAAAGCTCAGTTAGAGGCAAGCGGCATTACTCCTGTAGTTCGCTTCAAAACACCACTTGAAGGAGAGACCACTTTCCAGGATTTAATTCGTGGTCAATTAACTTTCAAGAATAGTACTTTAGACGATTTCATCCTGCTAAAATCTGATGGTTACCCAACATATCATCTGGCTAATATAGTGGATGACCATTTAATGGATATTTCTCATGTCCTCAGGGCTGATGAATGGCTCTCCAGCACTCCTCGCCACGTGCTGCTTTACAAAGCTTTTGGCTGGGAACCTCCAGAGTTTGCCCACCTACCTATGATACTCGGGCCTGACAGGTCCAAACTCTCCAAACGGCATGGTGCTACCACTATCACTGAGTACAAAGAGCAGGGTTACCTTGCGCAGGCAATGGTTAACTTTCTGGCATTGCTGGGTTGGTCACTGGACGACAGGACTGAGTTGCTAAGCTGCCAGGAATTGATAAAGCATTTTTCCCTGGGAAGAGTGAGTAAGACTGCAGCTATCTTTGATAAACGCAAGTTAGAGTGGATGAATGGAGTCTATGTAAGACAGTTGAGTTCAGAGCAATTTGCACAGCAGGCTACTACTTTTCTGGAGAGGGATTTGCCATCATCGGTGAAACGCCCACTGGATAAGGATTACATCAGTCAGATTATGCCCTTACTTCAAGAGCGTGCTAAAACTTTCGCTGAGGTTTCTCAACTTGCTGATTTTTTCTTCCTTGATGAGTTGAAATACGATACGGACTTACTTCTAAGCGATGGGTTGGATGCTGCATCAGCCATCTGCGCTATTGAAATTGCTTTACCGAGGCTGAAGGCAGTGAAGCCCTGGGATGCTAGCTCACTGGAAGGCATCCTGCGCCCGCTGGCTGCGGAGTTAAACTTGAGCACACGGAAATTCTTTGGTCTATTACGAACGGCCACCACAGGGCGCATCGCCGCACCACCATTATTTCAAACTATGGCAGTACTGGGCAAAGAGAAATGCCTTGATAGCCTCAACGCTGCCTTACAAAGGCTATCTGTTTCGCTATAGTTGAGAAGCTATACAGGTATTATAAGCAGGATGTTAAGCTTTCTCAGCGATGATTTTCTGGCTAACGTGGGCTGGCACCTCTTCATAGTGGCTAAATTTCACGGTAAAGCTGCCACGTCCCTGTGTTATCGACCTCAGGCTTATAGCGTAGCGAAGTAATTCCGCGCATGGTGCCTGGGCTTGAATAAGAGTGCTATTCCCTTGCGGGGTCATCCCAAGTACACGTCCCCTCTTCGTATTAAGATCGCCTATAATGTCCCCGGTATATTGCTCAGGAACGGTTATATCAAGATTCATTATCGGCTCAAGTAACACAGACTGTCCCTGAGAGAGCCCTTTCTTTAAGGCTTGCGCTCCAGCGATTTTGAAGGCAATATCTGAAGAGTCTACCGGGTGAAAGCTGCCATCATAGAGGGTCACTCTCACATCATCTACAGGATATGAGGCTAAAATACCTTCGTTCTTTGTCTCATTGACTCCCTTTTCCACTGATGGAATGTAGTTCTTGGGAATTGACCCGCCGACGATTTTTACTTTGAACTCAAAGCCGCTGCCTCGAGGTAATGGCTCCAGTTCCAGAAAGACATGCCCGTATTGACCGTGTCCCCCGGACTGTTTCCTATGCTTATATTCGGCTTTAGTCGGCACTGTGATAGTCTCTTTATAGGGAATCTTCGGTAGCTCTAACTTCACCTCCACACCAAACTTGCGATGCATTCTCTCCTTAACCATCCCTAAATGGCTGTCGCCAATCCCGGAGATGATAGTCTCGCTAGTATCGGGATCACGATGCACCTTGAGAGAAGGGTCTTCCTCGCAAATTCTGGGCAACACCGTGCCCATCTTGTCTAAATCAGCCTTCGTTTGGGGCTCAATCGCCATGCTAAGATTTGCTGCGGGAAGCTCAATGCCCTCAAAAGTCACCGGGTGCTCCTGAGCACAAAGAGCATCTCCTGTGGTAGTCAAACTCAGCTTGGCTACCGCTCCAATATCTCCGGCAGTTAGCTGGTCCGTGGGCTGTTGGGTTTTCCCCAGCAAAGTGAAAAGTTGGCCGATGCGCTCCATGCCATTTCTATTGGCATTCCAAACCTGGGAATTACTGAAAATAGCGCCGGAGTAAACCCGGAAATAACTGATCTTGCCTGTAAACGGGTCAGCGGTGGTCTTGAAAACAAGGCTGCTTAATGGTGCTCCTGTATCCGGTTTAATCTCCTCCTTATCACCGGTAGCTGAGTTCATAGCCATAACAGCGCCTTTTTCCTCAGGCGAAGGCAAATAGTTACAAATAGCATCAAGAAGCGAACTAATGCCCACGTTACGCAGGGCGGAACCAGCAAAGATAGGCACCACCTTACCTTCTATGGTCGCCTGTTTTATAGCCCCACCGATTTCTTCATTGCTTATGTCCTTACCATCTAGATATTTAGTGATGAGCTCATCATCAACTTCAACCACATTCTCCACCAGTTTCTCTCTGTAGGACTTTGCCTGTTCTAAAAGCGAGGATGGCAAATCTATCTCCTTTGAAGTGATGTCAGAGTAAGCTTTCATAGTCACCAAATCTACAATACCCTGCAAATCGCTTTGAGCGCCTATAGGTAGTTGAACAGGCAGGCATCTTGTCGCCAACGTCTTTTGTATCTGCTCTACGGTTTGGAAGAAGTCGGCATTATCTCTATCCATTTTATTGATGAAAATCAAGCGAGGCAGTTTTATCTCCTCTGTGTAATTCCATACTTGCTCAGTGCCCACCTCCACGCCGGAAGCAGCACAAACCACAATTACTGCCCCTTCACAAACGCGCAAAGCAGCCTTACCCTCGCCAGTGAAGTCGGCATAGCCGGGAGCATCTATAAGATTCAACTTATTCCCCTTCCACTCATGGGAAAGGAGGGATAAATTGATGCTCATGTGGTGGTCTATCTCGCTGGGGTCATAATCGGAAGTGGTAGTGCCATTTCCCACGCTGCCCAAGCGCTTGATAGCCCCGGAGGTAAAAAGCATTAATTCGGCAAGCGAAGTCTTACCGGCGCCATAATGTGATAACAGCACGAGGTTGCGAATTTTGTCTGGTTTATATGAATTCATGATGTTCTACCTTAATATACTCCTATCTTAGCTTTCTCAGATTCATCGAAGGCGGCCAACAGTAACATAAGCAAAACCATGCTGACTTGACCTCGAGCAATTTATTATATGCTTACCAGAGTGACACAAGCAACCCATTGATTTGAGAGCGTTTACTAATTGGCAAAATGGGTTGCTAAACAATCTCTATGGTAACTCGGGCTACTGAACAAAAGGCTAAATTGTGCACCGCTTTTTTTCGTCATGGCCTGCCGCCTGCTATGGTGAGATATCCTCCTCTAGAATCCTAAGAATTTCTTCTGCAACATAAGTCTTATTCCGTTTGCCACCTGTAATCTCCACCAAAATACCCTCATCCTCAAGAACACGTATTGCTTTCTGGGCAGCGGGGAATGTTACTCCAAGAAGTTCCTGAGCAATCCTGGGATTTAATACCGGTCTCATAAGGATGAGCTCAATAAGTTTCCCCGCGGTTGGAGGCAAATGCTTCTCCAAGCTGGTCCGATGATAATCTTGGTGAAGGTCTAATAGACGACGAGACCGCTGGACAGCATCGCTTGATTGGTTAACCACCGCCTGCAAGAAGAATTGAATCCATTTTTCCCAGGCTCCTTTTTGACTGACCTGCAGGAGGCGTTCATAATATTCCCGACGATGTCTCTCCAAGAAGGCACTAAGATAAAGCAAGGGCTTAGTGAGGATGCCTCGCTCGCAAAGGAAAAGCGTAATCAACAATCGCCCGATACGCCCATTGCCATCCAGAAAGGGATGAATGGTTTCGAACTGGTAATGAATCAGCGCCAACTGGACAAGAGGAGGCAAATCTATATCGGCATGCAAGAACTTTTCCAATTGGTCAAGAGCGTCTTGCATCTCAGGAACAGGTGGTGGCACGAAGCTTGCCTCATTTAGGCTGCATCCAGGAGGTCCAATCCAATTCTGGGATTGGCGGAACTCACCGCGAGTAGCGTGCTCGCCACGCACTCTTTCCATAAGAATGCCATGTAGTTCGCGAGTCAATCGCAGGCTCAGAGGTAGCTCATCTAAGCGTTTGAGCCCATACTCTATAGCGCGCACGTAGTTTTGAACCTCTCTTACATCTCGCTGTTTCTCGACTTTCGTAGCCTCGAATAACAGCAAGTCGGAAAGTGATGACTGTGTCCCCTCAATGCGTGAGGAAAGGACCGCCTCTCTCCGAATAAAGGGATAAATGAGCAGGTGAGGGTTAGGTAAAGTCTCTCCAAGCCCGGAGAGAGTCCCCAAGGCCAGGTCGGCCCTGGAAATCAGAGAGACGAGGGAATTGTCCCACTCCAGCTTCGGGGGTAGAGGGTGGGGGACAAAAGCCCAATATTCACCCGAAGCACGGATTAACCTTCCTGAGGGGCTATTTTGAAACAGACCAATTTCCATATTAAACACCGGCTTAATAAGCTTTTACCTTATTAAACGAATTGCCTATTTTGTTTAATAATATACCTATTGACCCTTGACAGCAACCATCTACAATCTTCCGGGAAGGCTCCAGCGTCAGGTTGAACGCTCAAAGTGAGGGTAAACACTCACCCCAAGCAGGGCTTTCCGCGGCTGACCAAACCGCTGCTGTCTTACAGGATGTAATACCGCAGCAAAAAGCAAAATTTGCAGGCAACAGAAAGGTGTTATCGCCTGTTTGCCACGGCGTTGGTTATGTTGAAGGCTGATAGTGCAAGGCGTCCCCTAACACCTGTGGTCGTTGACAACAGCGGGAAAAACTGAGGTTCCTGATTTCGGCGCGGCGAACAATCCGCCGTTTTGTGCAACTGGGCAACAAAACAAGCAGATGTGACCTTATATGATCTGGACTGTTGTGTAGGGCCCATTATTCGAGTCTATTCACTAGTGAACTTGCTGGTAAGAGCGTCAACACCCTGAATTTGTCCCTAGAAACGCTAAGTTGTCTCCTGAAGTATCTCTCTAACCCGCTCATCATAGGGCTTTTTGAGCACATTGAATCTAGCGGAGTGCCAAAGTCTGCCTGTGGGGCTCAAGTCCTCAGCCAGTGACTGCACGTGGCTGTACTGAGGCTCCTTTTCACTAAGCTGGCGGAACCACCCTTTTCTCTGGAGATGAGGCTCTGTTACTGTCCCATCCACCTCGTTGCTGCTTTCATAGCGTTCCAGAGTCATTCCTTTGTAGCCTATGAAACGGCTCGCTGCTACCATGTTGAGAGCAGGGACATAATACCACGCTCTAACCAAGGAAGGAGTTATACGTCCTCGGCGCCGACGGGCAGCTTCAACTGCCCTCTGATATTCTTGGACATTGACAATCAATTCCTTTAGCGAATCTACAAGTTCAAGCATCGCCTGAACCTCCCTAGCGCTATTTTACCATTATTGAGGTCTGCTATCCTAGGACACTGAAGCAACCCGCCCAGAAAGTGGGATAGAGCGTAAACTAAATAGGTATACTAGTATGATGCCTAGTTTATCCCTGCCCATATACTTCTGCGCGCCCTTGTCGAGCTCTCAAGCTTCTATACCAGGTTGCTCCACTTCTCTGCTCCAATATATGAGTGCATTCCTAACACTTTTAACGGATGCCCCTGCTTTACCCCATCTCTGCCAAGCAAAAGGAGTGATACATTAAGCGTGCTTATTGCTCCTTCAGCTTACCCTCTATGTAGAATAAGAGTTCTCTCGCCCTTTTGAGTAATTCCTTTGCCTCTTTTTCAGTAATCAAGCCTACCTCATCATATATAGTGCGGTGTCTCTTCCTCCTCACCCGGTCAAAGTAAGAAATCGATTCCTTCAAAGGTTCATCCATAACCAGGCGCATGAACTCAAAAGTAGCCTTATGTGCTTCTCCGCTGGCGGGCCGGTATCCCAGGTGAAACATGTAGGCTCGGCAGGCTTGCAGCACGGCATTGTAGGCAATGGAGTAGCACCAGTCTAGGCTTTCCCCGAGAAGTCTTTCAGCCTGAATCAAATCGCGCCGAGAAATCTCAACAGCTTTGTCAACTTCGTCCTGAGTTGCTTTGAATGGGTGGATACTGCCATCTTTAATGAGTTCTTCAATGGACATCGAGGTTACCTTTAAGCATCAGTTTCTCTTCCCGCTCAATTCGCTTGATAAATGGCTCACCACTGTTATCTCTTTCTTTGAACTCTTTTTTAGTCATCAAGGTGTAATTAACTTCCCTGCCAATTTCTCTTTCGATGTCAGACACCAGCTTGTACAGTTCTTCCTCCTGAATTCCACCCACAACAAAGAGGTCAATATCGCTTTTCTTTCCTTCCTGATTTTTAGCTACCGAACCATAAATGAAAGCAATATCTATCTGGCTTGAATCCTTGAGC
>Ga0210003_1002533_pt1 | contig 15321 bp, 12 predicted proteins | sample LantaG_FD_182804 | JGI IMG/M metagenome (GOLD analysis project Ga0210003, IMG submission 182804) | Deep subsurface microbial communities from Baltic Sea to uncover new lineages of life (NeLLi) - Landsort_02402 metaG (SPAdes) (version 2) | ecosystem: Environmental > Aquatic > Marine > Oceanic >... | reverse complement strand
TGGCTACTCGCACTGTCCGCAGCGGCCCTTGAGCAGGACCTCGGTGACCGAGCCGATCCGTCCCCCGGGGCCCTTATTGCCCGAGCCCGCCCCCGGCCGCGGCGTGATCGCCACCTTCACGTCCTCGAGACACGACACCTCGCCGCAGGTCGTGCAGACAAAGTGGGGATGGTCGTCTCCCTTGTGGCCGCCGCCGGCCCGCTTGGCTTCAAACCGCCAGACATGGTCGCCGAGTTCGACGCGGGCCGCGAGCCCGGCCTCGGTGAGTTCGGTGAGGTTTCGGTAGATCGTGGCCCGGTCGAAGCCGAGGTGGTCGAGGGCGTCAGACACTTCGGCGTGTGTCAGCGGCCCCATCGCCATCTCGAGGTGCCGCATCACGGCGACGCGGGCGGCGGTGCACCGCAGGCCTGCCCCGCGGATGCGGTTCCGCACAGCGTCGTCTCGAAGAGGTTTTTCACGACCCATATGAAAGACTGAGTCTACATCACCTCGACGCCGGCGAGCAGTTCCACGATCGCCCCCATAAAAGCGGGGAGATCGGCCGGTTTGCGGCTGGAGACAAAGTGGCGATCGACCACGACGGGGCTGTCCTCCCAGATCGCCCCGGCGTTCATGAGGTCGTCCTTGATGCCTGGGCTGCCAGTCACCCGGACCCCCCGGTAGACACCCGCCGAGATCGGGATCCAGCCGCCGTGGCAGATCGCGGCCACCAGCTTGCCGCTGGCGGCAAAGTCGCGGACAAGACCGAGTACCTTCTCGTCACGGCGGAGGGAGTCGGGCATCCAGCCGCCGGGAATCACGAGGCCGTGGAAGTCGGCGGCCTCCATGTCGGCGAGAAGGGCGTCGCTTGTGCACGGATAGCCGTGCTTGCCTGCGTAGGTGCGGCCCTGCATCGTGCCGGCGACGACGACATGACCACCGGCCTCCTCGAGGCGGAGTTTTGGATACCAGAGCTCGAGATCCTCGTAGGCGTCGCCCACAAGCAGGAGCACGCGAAGGCCGTCGAGCGGCCGATGAACCGAAGACGAATGGGGCATGAGAGCCTCGCTTTCTTAAGTCATGTGCAGGGTTCTGGCCAGAATTCCAATCACGACCGGGGCGTCTGTCGTGCCCGAGATCGCCATCCTCGGCGGCTGCATTCTCGCCCCCGTGAACCCGGCGGGCGAGCCCGCGCGGCAACTACCCCCCTGGGGAGCGGTTCGTGCCATCGGTGCTCGCACGGCCCCGAGCCGGCTCCGGATGCGTGTTTTAGCCGCGGCAGGCACCGCCGGAAAAAGTCGCTTGACTCATTCAACCCTCACGCTACATTCACGCCCCGGCCTACCGGCAGTGGTCAGCGGATCGACCACCACAACATGTTGCGATAGCACGCAGATGGACCTGCTTCATCGATCTTCCGGTGTTTCGGCCAATTTCTCTGGCCGGAAACTCTCATGCGGCCCTGTTGGCAGGCCGATGCTGGCTTGTAGAAGGACTATACGCCAGTATACTTTCCCGCAGGCGGCCGCCTACGATTTTGCCCGATTCCCCCGCACCGCGCTCGTTTGACCCCCTTGGAGTATGTTTCCCATGGCAGAATTAGACACGGCCACGCTCTCCGGCGCGGCCTCGACCTCGAGCCCCGCGACCGGCCCGCGGGTCGCCGGACGAACCGCCCTCGAAATCCGCCCCACCTTCTGCCCGACCGAGGTGGACAGTCCGTTTGACACGACCGAGTGGGAACTTCGCACCGCTGCCATCAAGGGGGAGGACGGCAAGGTTCTCTTTGAGCAGCCGGCCTGCGAGATCCCCGCCGCCTGGAGCCAGCTGGCCACCAACGTCGTGGTCAGCAAGTATTTCTACGGCGAGATCCACACGCCTGAGCGGGAGCATTCCGTCAGGCAGCTCGTCCATCGCGTGGCCCGCACGATCGCCGACTGGGGCATCAAAGACGGCTACTTCAAGACCCCGGCCGACGGCGAGAACTTCTACCGCGACCTCGCCTGGCTCTGCGTCCACCAGCATGGAGCCTTCAACTCGCCGGTCTGGTTCAACGTCGGCCTGTTCCACGAGTACGGTGTGAAGGGGGCTCCCTGCAACTGGCGGTGGGACGAGGCCAAGCGGGATGCCGTGGTGCCCGACAACCCTTATGAGTATCCGCAGGGCAGCGCCTGCTTCATTCAGAGCGTCCGCGACAACATGGAAGACATCATGGACCTCGCCCGCAGCGAGGCGATGCTTTTCAAGTTCGGTTCGGGCACTGGCACCGATCTCTCCACGATCCGCAGCCAGCGGGAGAAGCTTGCCGGGGGCGGCAAGCCCTCGGGCCCGCTCTCCTTCATGCGGGTCTATGACCAGGTGGCGGCGGTCGTGAAGAGCGGCGGCAAGACGCGGCGGGCCGCGAAGATGCAGTCACTCAAGGTCCACCACCCCGACATCATGGAATTCATCGAGTGCAAGAGTAAGGAGGAGAAGAAGGCCCGGGTGCTGATCGAGAAGGGGGGCTACGACTCCAACTTCAACGGCGAGGCCTACAGCTCAATCCTGTTCCAGAACGCCAATCTTTCCGTCCGCCTGAGCGACGAGTTTATGGAGGCCGTCGATCGCGACGACACCTGGACTACCCGCTGGGTCACCGACTCCTCGAAGGCCGGCCCGAGCTTCAAGGCCCGCGAGGTGCTCGACCGGATGGCCGAGTGTGCCTGGCAGTGCGGCGACCCCGGCGTGCAGTTCGACACGACCATCAACCACTGGCACACCTGCCCCAACTCGGGCCGGATCAATGCCTCGAACCCGTGCTCCGAATACATGTTCTTGGACGACACGGCCTGCAATCTCTCGAGCATCAACCTGATGAAGTTTCGCCGGCCCGACGGGACGTTTGATGTGGAGCGGTTTGCGGTGGCCTGCCGGATCTTCTTCGTGGCCCAGGAGATCCTGGTCGACCACGCCAGCTACCCGACGGCCCGGATCGCCAGAAACAGCCACCTCTACCGGCCGCTGGGCCTGGGTTACTCAAACCTCGGCAGCCTGTTGATGGCCGACGGCCTGGCCTACGACAGCGCCGCCGGAAGAGGGCTGTGCGGGGCCCTGACGGCAGTCCTCCACGGGGCTGCCAATCGCACGAGCGCCGAACTCGCCGCGGCGGTCGGCCCCTTCGAGGGCTTCGCGGCCAATCGCGAGCCGATGCTCAAGGTGATGCAGATGCACCGCGACGCGGTCGAGACGATCGACCCCGCCTGCCCGGGGTATCTGCAGGACGCGGCCAGGAAGGTCTGGGACGACGTGCTCGCCGGTGGCCGGACGCATGGCTACCGCAACGCCCAGGCCACCGTACTCGCCCCGACCGGCACGATCTCCTTCCTGATGGACTGCGACACCACGGGCATCGAGCCCGATATCGCGCTGGTGAAGTACAAGCAGCTGGCCGGCGGCGGGATGCTCAAGATTGTGAACCAGACCGTGCCCTTGGCCCTGCGGACGCTCGGCTACGACGAGCCGGCCGTCGAGGCGATCCTCGCCTTCGTCAACGACAAGGACACCATCGAGGGGGCGCCGGGGCTCAAGGCCGAGCACCTGTCGGTCTTTGACTGCGCCTTCAAGCCCCGGCTCGGTGAGCGGAGCATCGCCTGGGAGGCCCACGTCAAGATGATGGCGGCGGCCCAGCCCTTCCTCTCGGGTGCAATCTCAAAGACCGTGAACATGCCGCGGGAGACGACCCCCGCCGACGTCGCCCGGGCCTATCAAGAGGGCTGGCGGATGGGGCTCAAGGCCCTGGCCATCTATCGCGACGGCTCGAAGGAGAGCCAGCCCCTCTCGACGAGCACCGAGGGCGACAAGGCGGCGGCCAAGGCGGCCACAGCGGCACCGCGGCGGGAGCGGCTTCCCGACACCCGGCGAAGCGTGACCCACAAGTTCAGCGTGGGGGGTCACGAGGGCTATATCACGGTGGGCCTCTACGACGACGGCCGACCGGGAGAGCTGTTTATCACGATGGCCAAGGAAGGCAGCACGATCGGCGGGCTGATGGATGCCTTCGGCACGGCTGTTTCGATGAGCCTGCAGTATGGGGTGCCGCTGGAGGTGTATGTCAAGAAGTTTTCACACACCCGCTTTGAGCCCTGGGGCTACACGAAGAACGCCGACATCCCGGTGGCCAAGAGCCTGGTCGATTATCTCTTCCGCTGGATGGGCACGCAGTTTATCCCCGGCTATCGCGAGGCTACGCGGCCGGCGACGGAGGGAGGTGGCGGGGAAACCGCCACCGGGGAGGATGCGGAAAGTGAGCGGAAGCCCGCCGCCACGACGGCGAGCGGGCTGGTCAATGGGCAAGGAAAGCCCCAAGGAAAGACCGACGCTACGGCGAACCGCGGCCGGCATCCCGGTGGCAACGGCGCGGCGGCGAAACCGAGAGCTGGAGTTGTTTCGGGCAAAGCCGCTGAGGCGTCGGCCACGCTCCTCGAGCGGGCCGGACTGCGGATGACGGTCGATCCCCACGCCACGGCAGACGATCGGCAGAGCCAGTTTGCCACGTTCCAGATCGATGCCCCGGCCTGCGACAACTGCGGCTCAATCACGGTCCGCAACGGCAATTGCTACCTCTGCCACAACTGCGGCAACAGCATGGGTTGCAGCTGATTCTACGGCGGCGGGGGCAGCCCCTGTGCCCCGCCGCCTTGCCGGCCGTGCGACGCGGTCGCCGATGCTGACCGTCTTGCGCAAGGAATTGCGCAAGGAATCGCCCCAGAAAAACCTGGGCCCAGGTGCGGGTCACCCCCGCTGGCCACAGGCCCGCTGGCCGCAGGAGCCGGATGAGCGGTGCATCCGGCGGGACCGTCAGACTCTGTCGGGGCCCTGACGTGCCCGGCTGATTGACTCGACCCCGAACGTCAACCATGCTTCCGAAATGGCCTTTTTCCCCCCTCTCGCGGAAGGTGCCCCGTGCGTCGCTGCCTCCATGCGTTTCTGATCGCCACCCTTTCCCTCGCACTCTCGATGGATGCCGCGCGGGCATGCTGGTTTCTGCGGACGCGGAAGCAGTGCCGTCCCATCGCCACGACCTGCCCGCCGCCCGCTTGGAGCGGGTGCAGCGAGACGGTCGTGGTGCGGGAGTGGGTCGCGGCCGACGGCTGTTGCCCTCCGGTAGCGTGCGAGACCATAGCGGCCTGCTGTGGCGAGGGTGGGTCGGATGTGGTGAGCGTTGGCTCCGCGGTTGCGGTGGAGCAGGTTGGCGAAGAAGCGCAGTCGGTGGTGGTCGCTCAGCCCACACCCGCTGCCACCGCTGACAGCGTGGCGACCGGTGGGCTCGAGCCGGTGGCCCAGCCGCTGCCGGAGCTGCGGTCGCTCCGCGTCGGTGACGCCGTCGTGCCCGCCTCCAATGACCAGCCGGTCAGCGATCCCACCGCACCTGCGCCGGTGGCGAACGAGGGCCCTGCCGAGGCCGACCTCGCACCAGCCGATGAGCCCGAGATGCGTGAAGACGCCGCCTTGCCGGCGGAGCCGCTGCCAGGCGATTCAACCGACGTGCCGACACCGGCCGAAGAGACACCGGCCGAGGAGACTCCGCCAGCGGTTCCTCCGGTCCCGGGTCTCGACGACGACGAGCCGCCGATGGAGGAGGATGCCGACCCGGCCGACGAACCGGCGCCGGCCCCTGAGCCCACGCCCGAGCCCATGCCCGAGCCCGAGCCGGCCGAGCCGAATATCTTCGAGGAATTCGAGGACGAGGACGCTCCCGCCGGCGAGGAGGAGATGACAGACGAGGAAGAGGCCTCGAACCCGTTTGCCGATGACGAACCGGAAGCTGCCGCGGCCGACGAAGAGCCGCTGGCCGCCGTCGATGACGAGCCCGAGCCCGCCGCGGGTGAGGATCCCTTTGCGTCCGCTGAGCCCAAGCGACGCTGGATCCATGCCAGCGGAGCCCACAGCCTGGTAGCCACGCTCGTGGACGTCGCCGGCGATGGCAGCTGCGTGCTTGAGACAGATGGCCGGCAGATTCGCGTGCCGCTCGACAACCTCAGCGGCCACGACCGCGACTACGTGCGGGATGCTGGCGTCCGGTTGGCGGCGGTCAAGGGCATGCAGGAGCGGGCCGCTGAGGCCGCCTCCACGGCGGCCCCGGCTGCGACCGACACCGCGGGCAGGTAGGTTTCAGGCGTTGTCGAGCACCGCGACCGTCTCGAAGGCCTTGCCCTCGAGCATCTCGAGCGACGCGCCGCCGCCGGTCGAAATGTGGCTGACTTTATCGGCGTAGCCGAGCTGCTCGACCGCTGCCGCGGAATCGCCGCCACCGATGATCGTCACGGCGCCGTTCGTAGTCGCTTCGGCGACGGCGTCGGCCACGGTCTTTGTGCCCGCGTCGAAGGGGGGCATTTCGAAGACCCCCATCGGCCCGTTCCAGACAACGGTGCCCGCCGTGCGGATGATCCCGGCGTAGCGGCGGGCTGTCTCCGGGCCGATGTCGAGCCCCTCGAAGCCATCGGGGATTTGGCCAGCCGGCACGATCTGCCTGTTCGCCGAGCCGGAGAAGTCGTCGGCGCAGTGCGTGTCCACTGGGAGGACGAGCTTCGAGCCGCCCTGGGCCAGGAGTGACTTGGCCAGCTCCACCTTGTCGGCCTCGACGAGGCTCTTGCCTGTTTTCCCTCCCTGGGCGAGGGAAAACGTGTAGGCCATCGCCCCGCCGATGAGCACGTGGTCGCAGATCGACAACAGATTCTCGATCACTGCGATCTTGTCGGAGACCTTCTTGCCACCGAGGATCGCCACGAAGGGTCGCTTCGGCCGGGCGATGGCGTCGGCGAGGTAGGCGATCTCTTTCTCGACCAGGAAACCCGACACAGCGGGCTTGCCCTGCTGCTTCATCGCCACGGGCACGGCGTGCATGCTCGCCTCGTTGCGGTGGCAGGTGCCGAAGGCGTCGTTCACGTAGGCGTCGGCGAGCCCCGCGAGCCCGGCGACGTAGGTGTCGTCGTCCCCCTTCTTCTCACCCCGATTGAACCGCACGTTTTCGAGCACGAGCACCCCGCCGGCCGGGAGCGACTCGGCCTTGGCGTGTGAGTCAGCCCCGCCGGTGTCGCTCGCGACGGCGACCGGCCGGCCGAGAAGCTCTCCAAGCCGCCTGGCCACGGGCGCGAGTGAGAACTCCGCCTCAAAGCCCTTGCCGGCGGGCCGGCCCAGGTGTGACATCAGGATCGCCTTCCCGCCGCGGTCGATGATGGCACGGATCGTGGGCAGTGCCATTCGGATCCGCCGGTCGTCGGTGATCGTCCCGGAGTCGTCCTGCGGAACGTTGAAGTCGACCCGCACGAGGATCGCCTTACCGGCGGGATCGAGGGCGGCGACGGTCTGCTTGGGCATGGAAGGGCTCCGGGCTGGCGAGGGATGGTGGAATCAAGCGGTATTCGACCGGATAGCCCGTGACGCTGCAAACGGCCCGAGCCGGCCACCGATGTGCCGCACAGAGGTGAGTTTCACTCCGCGGCTAGCTGCGGAGAAGGCATAAGGGCAGGAATGCCCCGCTGGCCGTTAAGCGGCGTTGCCCTGTGCAAGCTCACCGCACGTTCACTTCGGGCGTCGTGCCCCCTGCTCAAAAACCGCAAGCCCTCTCGGCCATACAAGCCCCGGGCGCGAGCCCGGGGACTGCGGGAACAAACCCCACCCCGCTATCCCTGCTCGCCCGCCGCAAACCACTCTGCCGTGAGGGTGAGCCCAGCACTGAGGGGCACCGTGGGTTTCCAGTCGAGGAGTTCGGCGGCCCGGCTTGCGTCGACGAGGTTACTTCGCAGATCGCCGGCGCGGGCCGGGCCGTGCGCCGGCGGGGGCAGGGCGGTCGGACGGCCCCTGGCCGCGAGGACCTGTTCGAGCGATGTTCGCACGAGCGTCTCCAGGTCGTTGACGTCGGTGCCGGTGCCAGTGCCGATGTTGAGGCTCGTGAGCGTGCCGGGGCGAATCAGGTCGGCCCCCGCGGTGAGGGCCGCAAGATTGGCCCGGGCGACGTCGCCGCCAAAGACGTAGTCCCGCACGTAGCGGCCGTCGCCATTGATGGTCGCAGGCTCGCCGGCCAGAAACCGCTTGCAGAAGATCGCGACCACGCCCGCCTCGCCGTGCGGATTCTGCCGGGGCCCATAGACGTTCGAATACCGTAACGCCACGGTCGCCAGGCCGTGCTCACGGGCGTAAAATCCGAGGTATCGCTCGCCGACCCACTTCGTAATCCCGTAGGGGCTCACCGGGTCGGGGGGCGTTGTCTCCGGGGCGGCCGAGGTCACGTCACCGTAGAGCACGCCGCCGCTCGAGGCGAACACGAATCGTCCCGCCCCGTGGCGGACGGCAGCGTCGAGGACGTTGACGAGCCCGAGCACGTTGATTCGGGCGTCGTAGGCCGGGTCACGGACCGAGCGGCTCACCGACATCTGGGCCGCCTGGTGGCAGACGGCGTCCGGCTTCTCGGCGCCGAAGATGCGGTCCACTGCGGCCGGGTCGGCGATGTCGGCCACGTGGAGCGGCACGCCGGCCGAAAGATTGTCGCGGGAGCCGCTCGACAGATCGTCGAGGACCGTCGCCTCATGGCCGGCCGCGAGCACCGCGTCCACCACGTGGCTGCCGATGAAGCCAGCGCCGCCGGTGATGAGAATCCTCATGGCTCACGAGTCTCGGGAGAACGGGGGCGGGGGGCTGTTGCAGGTTTGCCTTGAGGGCTGTTGAGCCAAACGAATAGCATACTGGGGCAACCTTCTAAGAGAAGCTATTTCCGGCCACGCCATTTGGCCTGCCCCCACTGATGGAACCAGGGTGATGAGCACCTTGGCATCGTCCCGGGTGTCGGCATCAGCACGGAACGGCGAGCCCTTCGGCCTCGGCCAGCCGCCGCTGATTCTGGTCAAAGGTGAGAAAGTGCTGTGCCTCGATCACGAGTCCCGCCGCCACGTGCATGATGTCAAAGCTCCGATGCCCCCCCGCCACTGTGTAGGCCGCGGAGAGACGCAGCGCTTCGTCGAGGACTGCGGCCAGATTGCACGCGTGCCGAACGACTCTTCCGGCGGCCTGATCGTCCTGAAAATCCGCCCAGAATGCCGCGGCCTGCCCGGTCGGGATCGCTCCGCGCCATTCCGCGAACCGCAGGGCGTTGGACAACTCGAACTCGTTGAGCGCCGTGACGACGAGCGGCCGCCGCTGGGAGGTCAGCCACGTCACAAGCCGTGACGAGTGCGCGTCATTCGCGTACAGCGAAAACAAGGCGCTCGTGTCAGCGCAGATCACCATCGTCCGCCGGCTTCATGGATCAGGCCTGTCGTCTCCTCGGCCGTGAGCAGTGGAGCGTGCGAGCGATCCCGCCCCACAGCGGCGCTCTGCGACCAATCAACCTGTGTTGACGCTTCGGGCGACTCCGGCACCAGTCGAGCCACCGGCTTCCCGCGACGCGTGATCACGATCTCCTCGCCCGCGCGAAGCCAGCGCAGCAGCGTTGTGTAGCGATTTCGCAGGTCTCGAACAGTCGCGTGTCGCATGTGCTCCACTATTGCGGCACAAGGAAGAGATGTCAACCCGGAGGAAATCGGGAGGAAATCGCGGACGGGAGCGGGTTTGGGCTCATGACCGGCCGCTCCAGCGCCCGGCGACCGTGACAATCCGCTCCCGTCCCGGTTTTCCCAGGACCACGCACCGCGACCGCGGACTGATCGTGGCCATCATTGCCGGTGTGTTCGGCTTCGGTGGCATCTCAGCGGCGGCGACAGACATTGCCCGGCTCCTCTTCGTCGTGTTTCTGGTGCTTTTTCTGATCGCGTTATTCGTTGGGCGGCGAGGCACAGCCCCGCCGCTGTAAATATTCCGTCACACCTTCCATACTGGGGTAGCCTCCGATCGAAAAGCTATTTCTGCGACGCCACTCGACATGATCCTGATTCACGAGCACTATTCCGTGCCCGACCCTGCCCGCAACGCCGAACTCGTCCGGGTGCGAGAACTCAACCGGGCGGCCGGCGTCTTCGAGGGAATCGAGCCGGTGACTGATGGTGGCCGGCACACCTTCGCCGATCTCTTCAACCTGGCGGCCGAGCGGTTTGCAGGCACCGTCTGCGTGGTGGCCAACAGCGACATCGCCTTCGATGGCTCGCTGCGGGCCGCAGCCGAGATGCTGCTCGGGTGCGATCGCCCGGCGCTTGTGGCGTTGACCCGCTGGGACGACGCCGCCGGTCCTTCGATGGAGGGCCGCGTCGATTCGGCTACCTGGCGGTTCTACTCCCACTCGCAGGACGCCTGGCTGTTCGTGGCCGGCTCCCTGCCCCCATTCGAGGCCGCCTTTACGCTGGGCATTCCCGCCTGCGAAAACCGGATGACCTACGAGGCGGTTACCGCCGGGGTCGTTGTGATCAATCCCGCCCTCTCCGTTCGCATCTGGCACCACCATGCCTCCGCGGTCCGCTCCTGGAAACCGGAAGATGCCTACCGCGGGCCGTTTTACTTCCCGCGGCTGACCACGCTCGAGGGGGCCGACAGCGAGGGGTTCGTCCTCGATCGGACCGGCTGGCGGACCCGCAAGGAGATCGTGCGAACCGCGGCCGCGTGGCGTGCCCGCCCCGCTCTCGGGCAGGAAAATTGACCCACGCACCCCGGGCCGTATCCTAAGGGCGAAGGCTGGCCGAGCGGCGAGTCGCTCTGTCCTGCGGCAGCTAGAGGGTTGTTCCGGTGATTTGTCGCTCGCTTGCCCGCCGCCACCGGCGACCAAGTGGCTTTAGCCTCGTGGAGCTTTTGGCCGTAGTGGCCATCCTCGGAACGCTGGTGTCGCTTTCTCTGCCGGCTGTGCAGCAGGCCCGCGAGTCGGCCCGCCGAGCGGCCTGCGGCAGCAACCTGCGGCAGATGGGCATCGCGATTCTCAATTACGAATCGGCCCGCCGCGGATTTCCGCCGGGCGACGATGCCGCTTCGGGCCGCAATCATGCCTGGAGTTCATTCATCCTCCCGTTTCTCGAAGAGGAGAAAATCGCCCGCCAGATCACCTACTCGCTCCCCTGGAACGAACCAAGAAACTTCGAGTTGGCTGATGCCATCGTCAATGTCTACGTCTGCCCGAGCGGGATCGTGATGTATCCAGGCAAGCAGGATTACGGCGGGGTGCTGGGCAGTGCCGTGGTCTTCGCCGAAGGCGACGAACTCCCGCCGGGCTGGCAGCACGGGGGCATTCTCTATGCCACGAGCAAGGATTGCCCGCGGCCGTGCCGGGCTGCCGAGGTGGCCGACGGCCTCTCCCGTACGCTTTTGGTGAGCGAGGGTGTCGACCGCGGCTTTCCCGACATGGAGAGCAACACGCGGATCGGCAACTCACGGTGGGCCTGCGGCACAAACTGCTTCTTTCACAATTCGCCGGTCCTCAACACGACCGATGTCGACGGCTTTCGGAGCAACCATATCGGCGGTGTGCACGGGCTGTACGCCGACGGCCACGTCTCCTTCATGAGCGACGGGACGTCGCCCGAGGTCCTGATCGCTGTTTCCACCAAGGCCGGGGGCGAGCATGCGGAGGAAATTCCCTAGGCCCTCCAGGCTGTCGAACCCCTATTTTCCACGCAAATACTCCAGCTTTGACCTGCCCGTCGCAATCGTTACCATATCCCTTAGCAGGTGAAGCCAGCGTCCGGTGCCTTGGCCTCCCGTTCTAAGCAGACTTTCGTAACCCTGTTCCCTCGCATCCCTCGCCACCCAAATTTTTTCGTTCGGAAGGAACACCATGATCCAGACCATGATTCATCAGACGATCCAAAAGACTTTGCTTGCTGTGGCGATCGTCGCCGTGGCTGTGACGCTTGCCAGCCCGGTGATCGCCGGCGGTGGCAGCGGCGGATCAAAGGGAAGCATCCCTGTCCGGATCAAGAACGTCGGGGTAAGCCCGGTCGCGGCCAACGCCCTCTCGGGCAGCGCCTCCACGTCGCAACTTTTCCAGAGCAGCAGAGTCGTGGCAGCCAATGGGGTTGCCCAGTTTAAAGTTCGCACTGGGGCCTTCACCGCGGTGGCTGCCGATCCGAATCAACCGTCGGTTGTCAACAAGGTGCGGAGCTTCAATACCCGGGCCTTTAAAACGATCTATCTCTACGCCCAGCAGGACACCCAAGCGGCCACGCTCGTCGGCGCTCCAGGCGGCGTGAAGTTCTGAGGCGAGAGCTGCTGGGTTAGCTCTTTGGAATTACACACGGCGGGCGGATCGGCAACCGATTCGCCCGCCGTTTTATTTTGGCCGCGGTGGGTCAATGTCTCGGGGTCAATGTGCGGAAGCGAAGTCTGGGATGCACGCGACCAGGTTGGACCGGATGAGAGTTGCCCGCTGGCTGGCCGTGCCGGTGGCGATCGCCAGCACGGCGGCGCTCGTGGCCGCCCCCTGGCTGCGGCAGGAACTCGTGGCGGCTGGCTGGCTAGGGGTGGCCGGCGGACTCATGCTCGTGACGGGTCGCCGCGGCTGGCGGGTGGAGCTTGCGGTGCTCACCGCAAGCGTGCTGGCGATCGCGCTGGCCTTCCACTGGACACCCGAAGTGCTCGCCGACGCGATGCGTTCCAGCCGGCTGGTGGGGTTCGGGTTCGCCGTCCCGATCGTGCTCTGGGATGCCTGCCGGCTGGCCCTTCCCTTCTGGCTGGCAGGCCGCCTGGCAACTGACGCCCGCGCTGCCTGGCTGCCGGCGGGCTTGGTGGCTGTTGTGGCCGAGCGTGTCATGCCCGGCGTGTTTCCTTGGAAGCTCGGCTACAGCCAGCTTGCCTGGCCGCTGACAGTTCAGTCGGCTGACATCCTCGGCCCCGAGGGCCCCACCTTCATGCTGTTTGCGGCAGCCGGATCACTCGTCACGCTCGCCGGCCTCGTGCCGCATCCCGCGGGGCGGCGGCCGCCTGTCGCGGCCGTGGCGGCGATCGTGCTCACCGCAGCCAATCTCGTCTATGGATTCGTCGCCATCGGCCGCGTCGAGGCCAGCATGGCCGCAGCTCCCCGCCTGCGACTGGTGCTCGTGCAGGCGGATCCCGATCGGGACGACGCGATCGAGATCCTGCGACGGCTCACCCGCGAGGCGTGCGCCGCGTTGCCGCTGCCGGACCTCGTCGTCTGGCCCGAGTGCAGCGGCGGATCGTACGAAGAGGGGCTCGACTCGTTCGCCGACGAGGCACAGGTCTTTCGTCGCTCTCGGCAACCACAGCGGGGCCTGCGGCCGCTGCCCGATCCCCTCTGCCCGGTGCTGCTCGGCGGCCGCATCTACCGGGGCTACCGCGAACGGCCGAGCGAGATCTTCCAGGCGGCGCTCCTGCTCGACACCCGCGAAGGGCTCGCCGGGACGTATCTCAAGCGTCACCTCATGCCGTTCGGAGAATATCTGCCCTGGGCCGACGTGGTGCCGGAACTGCGGCTCTATTTTCCGCTCGAGACCCGGTATGACGTCGGCGGCGAGCCGGAGGTGATCGTTTCTGGCCCGGCCCGCGTGGGAGCGATGCTCTGCTACGAAGACATGGTCCCGTCGGCCGCCCGGTCGCTCGTGGCCCGGTCGGCCAACGTGCTCGTGTCGCTGATCCACGGCGCTGCCTTCACCAATCCCCTCACGCTCCGGCAGCACCGGCTCCTCGCCCAGAGTCGGGCCATTGAGAATCGCCGGGTGCTCGCTCGCGCGAGTTCCACCGGCGAGACCTGTGTCGTCGACGCGGCCGGCCGGATCACCGCCCGACTGCCGCTGGGCAGCGAAGAGGTGCTCACGGCCGAGGTGCCGCTCCTCGAGGGCATCACGCTGGCCAATCGGCTGGGCCCTGCCTTCCCGGTCGCCTGCGGCCTCGGGATCGTTGGTCTGCTTGCCGGGGGGAAGCTGCGTCGGCCGGAAGCTGCGTAGGCCGGGCGAACTGGCTGACGAACTGCCTCAATCAGCGGCTGTCTCAGGCGGCCAGCGGGCTTGCGGTGGCGGGCGGCTGTATGGGATAGCCCCCTTCGTGCAGAGCCGGGTGGGCATGTCACCCGACCCCGCTGCCAGCTTCCAGGACGGACTCATCCATGCGGCTGCCGAGCCTCTTCAAGCCCTCACGACGGAAAAAACCACGCGGCCTGCCGCCTGACATCGATGACGATGCGCGGGCGATCATCGAGACGGTCTCGCCGTTTTCGATGACGAGCCCCGAGCGACTCCTCGCCCTGCGGGATGCGGTGCGGCATGTCTGCCGGCACGGGATCGAAGGCGACATCGTCGAGTGCGGTGTCTGGCGGGGGGGCAGCATGATGGCCGCGGCCCTGACAATGCTCGAGTGCGGCGGCCGCCGCCGGATCCACCTGTTCGATACCTTTGAGGGCATGCCGCCGCCGGCCGCCACCGACCGCGACCTCACCGGGGTGGCGGCTGCCACCCTGCTGGCCGCCGAGCAGCGGGAGTCGGGCGACACCTGGGCCTTCAGCCCGCTCGACCAAGTGCGGGCCAACCTACGCTCGACCGGCTACCCGGCCGAACTCGTGCGGTTCGTGCCCGGCCGCGTCGAGGAGACGATTCCCGAAGCCGCGCCCGAGCGGATCGCCGTGCTGCGGCTCGACACCGACTGGTACGAGTCGACCCGTCACGAACTCGAGCACCTCTTCCCCCGGCTCGCCGTGGGGGGCGTGCTGATCATCGACGACTACGGCCACTGGCAGGGTGCCCGCCGTGCCGTCGATGAATACCTCGCCGCCAGCGGGGCGCGGCTGCTGCTTTCCCGGATCGACTACACCGGCCGCATGGCCGTGAAAATCGATCCCTGACACCGGCCCCGGTTCCTGCATCGACCTTGGATTTCGTCTCGACTTCTCCCCCCCTCACACGATGGTTCGTAAACCGTGATTGGCCTCGCCCGCAGCCGCCACGCCGTCCGCCGCCCGCCCCGGCCCCTGGTCAATCTCGGCTGCGGCCGCAGCCGGCATCCAGACTGGACCAATTGTGATCTCGAGCCGGCTGGCCCGGACGTGATTGCCTGCGACGTCCGTCGCCCCCTGCCCTTTGAGCCGGCCAGCTGCGATGCGGTGTACGCGGCCCACGTGCTCGAGCACCTCACCCCCGGCGAGGCCCGCCGCCTGGTGGCGGAGATCCACCGCGTGCTGCGGCCCGCAGGGATCGTGCGAATTGTCGTGCCTGATCTCGAGGGCATCGCGCGGGCCTACCTCGCGAGCCTCGAGCGGGCGGCCGCCACCGACTCCCCCGAGCATCATTGGCAGCACCGCTGGATGACCCTTGAACTGCTCGACCAGCTGGTCCGTGACTCCTCCGGCGGCCTCATGCGTCGCTGGTGGTCGTGCGATCCGGTGCCGGCCAGAGGCTTTATCGAGGATCGCCTCGGCGAGGAGGCGACCGCGGGCATCGCGGCCGT
>Ga0210003_1002530_pt1 | contig 15329 bp, 12 predicted proteins | sample LantaG_FD_182804 | JGI IMG/M metagenome (GOLD analysis project Ga0210003, IMG submission 182804) | Deep subsurface microbial communities from Baltic Sea to uncover new lineages of life (NeLLi) - Landsort_02402 metaG (SPAdes) (version 2) | ecosystem: Environmental > Aquatic > Marine > Oceanic >... | reverse complement strand
GCAGGACGCGAGGGTCGCCGTGCTGCACCACTACCTGGGCACGTGGAAGAGCGTGCGGGGGTGGGCTCCCGGAGGAGGGCTGCTCGGGGCGGCGGTCGCGGCGCTGCTGCCCGGCGCGCTGGCACCGAAAGAAGTTGCGAGCTCGAAAACTTCTTCTTCCGTTTCTTCTTCTTCTGCTTCCTCGTCCAGGGCTTACGCCGTAGCAGGAGGCAAGGCAGCAACATCAGCAGCAGGAGGAAGGGGCGACTCGGAGGGCAGCGACGACGACGGAAACGAAGCGAAACTCCACTCGGAGGGCTTCAGCAACAACAACAAGCCCCCGGCGATGGAGGTCGCTCTCCCCTTCGACTCGTCCGCCCCTCGCCTCTACCCGGTCTCGCTGCTCGCGACCTCCTCCCCTCCCGTGACCGTGCTCGTGCCCCTGGCGGGCAGCGGGGAGCGCGTCGGAGGGGAGGACGTGGCCGCGGCGCTGACCGTGTACGGAGCGTGGCAGCCCGGGGGCGCGCCGGCGCGGATGCTCCTGCGGCGAGCGGCGGCGGCAGCAGCAGCAGCTTCTTCGGCCTCTTCTTCTTCTTCTTCTTCGAGCTCTTCCGCTTCCGCCTCCGGCGACGAGCCCACGCCGATCGAGGCCCTGCTGGGGGGCCTCGACGCCGCGACGCTGGCGTCCAAGAGGGCGACCGAGGCCCAGGAGAAGAGGCTCGAGAGGAAGCGGAGGCAGCAGGAGAAGGGAGGCGCGAGCGAAGAAAAGAGCGGCGGCGACGGCGAAGAGAAAAACGAAAACTCCTCTTCTTCCTCTTCTTCTTCGAAGCAGAACACCAAGAAAGAAACCTCCAACAACGGCAACAATAACAAGGACCACCGCGCGATCCTGCTGGACCTCGGCGCGGGCCTCGGCGCCGCCTCGCTGGCCGCCGCGGCTCGCGGGCACAGGGTCGTCGCGGCCGAGGCCGGGCCCGAGAACGCAGCGGCGCTGCGGGCCAGCGCGCTGTACAACGGCTTCGAGGACCTGATCGACGTCCGCGAGGTGGCCGTCGGGAGCGGTAGCAGCGGCGGTAGTGGCGGTGGCGGCGGGAACAGGAACGGGAGCAGCAGCAGCAGCAGCGGGAGCGAAATCGTCATCCCCTCGCTCGCGTGCTTGGACGAATCTTCTCCCTCTTCGTCGTCGTCTTCCTCCTCTTCTTCGAACTCGGCAGCAGGGGGCTCCTCGGGCTCGTCGTCGTCGTCGAGGCTCTTCACCGACGCCGCAAGGGGCTACGGAGCGCGCCCGCCCCCGAAAGTCGTCGCCGCGAGTTCCTCTTCTTCTTCGAGCTCTTCTTCCTCTTCGCCTTCGGCTTGCAAGCGGACGGCGCGAAGGATCCACGCCGCCTCCCTCGTCCCCCCTTCGGGGGGAGCGCGCGTCGGGGCCGTGAGGGTCAGCGCTCCGGGGTGGGAGGACCTGGTTCTCGACGGCCTCCTGCGCAGGCTGCACTCGAGTTCTTCCTCTTCGAGCTCTTCTTCTTCGAGCTCTTCGTCGGCGGCGCTGCTGCCGGCGGTGCTGCTGCTCGAGCTCGACGTCGCGGCCCTCAACGCCGCTGCGGCCTCCGCCGCCGCCGCCACGCCGCCCTCGGCCCGCGCCCGCAAGCTGGGCCCCTCCGAACAACAGGAAGAAGAAGAACAGGAGGAGGAATCCGAGTTCGGAGGCCGCGAGGACGAAGTCGAGGAGGACTCGCTGTACTTCATTGCCGCCGCCGACGAAAACGGAGGAGCGAAGAAGAAAGGTTCTCCTTCTCGCCGCTCCTCCTCCTCCTCTCCCTCTTCTTCTTCCCGCTCGACGACAAACCCTTCCGTCTTCCCTTCGCTCGTCGGGTCCGACGCCCCCACGCTCCTTGCCAAGCTGCGCTCCCTGGGCTACGTCCACGTCTCGCACTCCGGGGCGGCGTGCGGCGCCAGGTGGAGGGCCCTCGCGCGCTCGCTGGGGCTCCCTCCTCCCGGCTCGGCCGCGGCGGCAAGGGCCTCGGCGGAAGCGGCGGAGGCGGCGCTCTTCAGCAACGGGACGAGCTCTTCTTCTTCCTCTTCTCCGACGAATGTCAGCGCTGCTTCCTCCTGGAGCTCGAACGCAGCCCCTTCGGTGGCGCAGCACGCGAGCAGCGGAAGCAGCGGAGCAGCGGGAACCTCTTCGTCGTCGCCGCCGTCGCTTCAGTCGACGACGACGGCAAACAACAAGGGCACCAAGAAAGGAGGAAAGACCCCTCTCCCGCCGGGGGCCCTCGCCCCTCCCGTCTGGTGCCGCCTCCCTCCGTCCGAGGTCGCGGCCTTCGAGCGCGCGGCCATCAGCGCCAAGACGGCTGAGACGGTGCTGCTGATCCACGCGTCGGCGGTCGAGGAGGAGGAGGGAGATGACCCGGAGTTTGGAGGAGACACAGGCGGCGACGACTATGGACTTGATGTCGAGGAAGGAGAGGTCGAGGTGGAGCAGCAGCAAGGCATTTAAGTTTTTTTCTTTTTGTTCCCGTTTAGAACTCCACGCCCCACCCCAGGCTTCCATTTTTGCAGCACTTGAGAGAGAGAGAGAGAGAGAGAGAGAGAGAGAGAGAGAGAGAGAGAGAGAGAGAGAGAGAGAGAGAGAGAGAGAGAGAGAGAGAAGGGGAAAAAAACCGACGAGCCAGGGGAGGAAAAAAAAACGCTCGCTCGCTCTCTTCAATCGTCGCCCCCCTCCATTCTTCATTCCTCGCCCCGTCTCTTCTCTCTCCTCTCTTCTCTCTCCTCTCTTCTCTCTTCTTTCTTCTCTCTCCTATCTTCTCTCCGTCGAGCGACAGCCAAGAGCGATCTTCTCTCGCTAACACGCCGCTCTCTCTCCCCATCGGAGGCGCACTGAGCGCGTGAGAAGAGCCTTCGCCTGAGGCAATCCCTTTTTGCTCTCGACTTTTTTCTTCCCTCTCCTCTCGCCGCCCTTTCTTTTCAACAAGTCGATGAGAGGCTCGACGTCTACTGCCGTGACGGCCGTCCGGCTACCTTCGGGTGCGTTTGCGGTGTTTGATTATTTGTCGGTCAGCGCGAGAGCGAGGCAGAGACTCGCGCGCGATAGATAGAAGAAAGAGACGCGCGAGAGAGAGAGCGAGAGCGAGAAAGGGGGTGGATCACCACTGCTCGCCGCCGGCGACCGGCGAACAGGCTTCGGACGGGGACTCTCCTCAACCTCCTCCTCTCCTTCCTCTGCCTCCTCCGCTTTCACGCGCCTCCCTCGCGTGCGTGCGCGTCCTCCGCCCGATCGCGAAAAGGAACAAGAGGCTCACTCTCCCGATCTCCTCTTTTTCTCTCGCGACAAAAAAATAAAAAACAGCGACCGACGCCCCTCGAAGCGACCTCTCGTCGCCGCCGGGCTCGCTCTCCGCCGCCGACGCCGCGGCGTTCCGGGCCTCGATGGCGACGGGGGCCCTGGGAGACCAGAGGGGCGGCAGCTCGGACGCTGCTCCCGCCAGGAGGGACTCTTCGGGGAACGAGGCCTCGACGGCGGCTGCCGTCGCTGGCGCCCTCGAGAAACCGGACGCCTCCGCCGCCGCGGGCGCGACGCGGGGCAGGGGCGGAGGCGGCGAAAGCAACGGCAGCGACAACGACGACGCCGCCTCGGCCTCGGCCTCCGGCTCCAACTCCTCCCGACGAAAGGGGCGGTCCTCGTCCGGCGGTGGCGGAAGCGGAGGAGGAGCAGGAGGCGGCGGAGGCGGAGGCGGCGGAGGCGAAGGGGGCAGTGGCGGGGCCAACGGCTCAATCCTGCGGCGCCTTTCGGGCAGCTTTGGCAGCCGGAGGAGCGGCGAGCACTGTCGCGGCGCCGGAAGCATAACGGGCAAAAATAGCGACGGCGGCGACGGCGAAGGCGGGAAAGACGCGGGCGGCGGCGGCGGCGGCGGCCCGCGGGGCGTGCGGTGGCTCGACGACGCCAACGGCGGCGCGCTGGTGGCCGTGCGCGAGTTTGAGGCGTCGGACGACGGCGGCGACGGCGGCGCGGGGGACTTTGGGGGCGGCGGGGCGCAGGCTCGCTGCTGTTCCTTGATGTGAACTTTTTGCGATCGGTTGTTTTTGCGCTTTTCGCCCCCGCGCGTTTTCTTGCCCCTTTTTCCGAAAATTGTGAAACTGAAGTATAGAGAAAAACAAACAAACAGGATTGCTATTCCCCCAAAAAGAGGAGTTTTTTTCTTTTTTTTCTTTTTTCAAATGTTCGTTTTTCTCTCTACGTTCTACTCCTGCTCTCCCTCTCTCTCTCTCTTTTCACCACCTGGGCAGCCCTCCAGCGTCCCACAGGTCCCTCGGGCACGTCGAGCTCGACACGAGGCCCCCAACCGGCTCGGAGAACGCCGCGGAGACCCTCCTCGCGAGCCCGGGGCCCGGGCTCCCGACGTCGGGCGCCGGCGAGCCCGCGCCGCCCGGGCCCCCCCGCCGCAGCAGCTCCCGCGCGCGCTCCCTCGCCCGCTCCGCGGCGGCGGGCGAGGACCCCTCCGCGGCGTCCGCGGCGGACGCAAGGAGCGTCGCCGCGGTCCTGAAGCCGTTCTCGTCGACCGAGACGATCCTCTCCGCGACGAGGCGCAGGCACGAGAGCCACCGCTCCCAGACGGCGCCCGCGGCCCCGGCGCCCCCCTCGGCGCCGGACCGCTCGAGGAGCTCGGCGAGCCGCAGCAGCTCGGGCGCCGGCGAGGGGTGGACAACGGGGAGCCCCAGAGACGACGACGAAGACGGAAAAGGGGGCGGGCTGCTGCTGCTGCTGCTTGAAGGGGCGGAGGAGGAGGAGGAGGAGGAGGAAGAAGAAAATCGCTCCGCGGAGCTCCAGGCCTCCTTGAGCAGCACGCACTCCTCGAGCAGCGCCCTCGCCCGCGCCCGCTCGCCCGCCGAGCTCCTCGACCCGCGCGCCAGAAGCGTCTCCGCCAGCGACGAGCTCGCCGCGATGCGCTCGGGCAGAGGAACGGCGGCCGCGCGCTCCGCCGCGGAGCGCCTGGCGGTCTCCTCGCGCGAGGGGAAGTAGGCGTCCGCCGCGGCGGCGCGCTCCGCGGCCTGCCGCTCCCGCGCGCGGGCCGTCGCGCGCCGCTCGCGCGCCCCCCGCGAGGCGTTCCGCTCCGCGAGGTCGGAGAAGGCCCTGCTGACCCCGCGGGCCCTCTGGAGGCCCCCGGCTGCCGCGGAGGAGCAGGCGGCCGAGAACCAGCGGGCGGGGCGTTCCAGGGAGTCGGGCGGGGCCCGCCGCGTCGAGAGCTCGAGCAGCGCGAGGAGGACCCCGTCGAGGTTTGAAGGGGAGGAGGAGGAGGAGGAGGAGGAGGTCGCCGAGAGCTGCTCGCTCGGCATCGAGGTCCTCGAGGCAAAGGCGGCGGCGTCGGCCGCCGCCGCCGCGACGAGCGCTGCTCCCAGCCCCAGGCCTCGCATGTCGGGGGCAGCAATAGTCGACGGCGACGGGGAAGAATACGATGAGCCGGAAGAGGGCGCGAGCGCCTCCGCCTCGACGTCCTCGGCGAGGGCCGCCAAGGCGGCGAGGGGGGCGTCGCCTCCGCCTCGGCCCGCCGCTCCCGCTCGCGGCGCCGTCGCCTTTTCGATGGCGCTCCCGAGGAGCGAGTCCCAGCTCCTCGGGTCGTCGCGAGGGAACACAAAGTGCTCCGTGCGAGCCTCGAAGGAAGCGTCAAATGCCGAGCGGAGGCGGAGGGGCTCCGTCGGCTCCCTCCCTCCCTCCCCGCCTCCCTCTCCTCCGGTCGCCGCGGCGACGGCGGCGGCGCCGGCCTCGTCCGCCGCGGCCGCGGCCCTCAGCGCGGCGACGCGCATCCAGTGCCTCCTCTCGGGCTCGCTCATCGAGTGTTCGCCCCTGTCCAAGATACCTCCGGGGAGCGTGGCCGCTCCCAAGAACGCGTCGACGGCCTCGACGGCGGCCCGCGGGCAGACCTCGCCCGCAGCGGCCGCGGCGCCGGCCGCCGTCGCCGCCGCCCTGGCCCTCGCCCTCGGCGCCCCGCCGACGACGGTCTCGGCCCTGGCCTCGACGACGACGGACGCCGACGCAGAAGAAGAGGAGAAGGAAGGAGAAGAAGGAGAGGACGAGCCCCCGAAGGCGGCGGCGGGGAAGTTGGCCGTCGAGCTCGAGGGCAGCTCGTCCCCCGCCTCGGCAGGCCGGACCCTGACGCTCCCCTCGACGCGGACGGCGAGCCTCGCCGAGGCGGCCCGGCGCCGCCGGGCCCTGCGCTCCTCCTCGGCCTCGAGGGCTTGAGCGCGGGCGCGGGCTGCTGCCGCGGCCTCTAGCTCTGCTTGGAGCCGGGCGGCCTCTGTTGTTGCAGTGGTGGTGGAGGGGGTGAGTGTTTTTTTCTTCTCCTTCTTTGTGTCTTCCTTCCCTCTCCTCTCTCTCCTCGTCTCCTCTCCTCTCCTCTTGTCGCAGCCTCTCACCTCTCTCAGCTCGCTCTTGCGCCGCCAGCTCCTCGGCGACCTTCGTCGCGGCCTCCCTCTGCGCGGCCCTCTCCTCGGAGAGCTCCTCGGCCCTCCTCGCCGACTTCTCCCTCGCCTCGGCCTCGGCCTCCTCAAATCGCCTCCGCTGCTGTTCCGCGACGGCGCGGAGCCGCCGCTCCTCTTCTTTGCGGACGGCCTCGGCCTCTTCCATCAGCGCCTTTTTTTCTTCGGCCCGCTTGAGGGCCTCGGCCTGCGCGCGGGCCACGGCCCTGCGGGCCCCGGCCGCGCGCGCCGCGGCGGCGGCCTCGGCCGCGAGGCGCGCCTCCGCCGCCGCCGCGGCGTCGGCGCCCCAGGCCGCCGCCAGCCTCCCCTGCAGCGCCTGGAGGTCGGCGGCCCCTTGTTCTGCCGCGGATCGCCCCAGGCGGGCGGCGAGCAGGGCGGCGAGGGCTAGTAGGGTCCCCGCGGCGAGGTCGAGCGAGCGGGGCGGAGGAGGCGAAAAAGCCGAAGCAGGAGGAGGGGGGCGAACGGCCGGAGGGTGCACCGAGAGGAGGAGCTGATGGCCGTGGCGATGATGATGATGGCTCGGAGGAGAGGCATCGGCGCTGCTCTCCTCCGATCCTCTCCGGAAGGAGGCGCTTCGCACGGGCGCCGGAGGCAACGCGCTGGCTTCTCCAGGAGCATCTTCACCTTCTTGCGCTCCGCCTCGCTCGCTGGGAAGCGCCGAAGGCGCCTGGAAGAGGAGGTCGGGGCGCCTCACATGGCGTCGTCGCCGATGCCTCGAGGCATTTGACAAAGAGGCGTTCGGAGCTCTTCGGCTCGCGCTTGCCGCTGCTGTCCCTTCTGCTCCCGCCGTGCCGCAGCTGCAGCTGCGAGGGTGAGTTTGCGGAGACGCTATCAGCGACGCCATCTCGCGGGGCAGCGAACCCCCAGCGGCACGCCCCGAGTCAGTTTTCTCGAAGAAAAAAACTGACTCTGCCTCAAAACCTTTGCTCCACCCTCGGAGTTCCGATTCGACGAGAAGGGGCCATCAATCGAAAAGCAAGAGCGCCTGTTTCTGGCCTCATCTTTACTTGACTGGCTCTCATCTTTCTCTGAGAGCATTATCGCATCCTCAGAGTCGCTCGGGAGAAAGGAAGGGCGATAAGATACAGGAAACAGAAGAGATCTCGGCGTCGAATCGATTCCGTCGTCGTCCTTTTTCTTTTTCGACCTCGACGTCCTCCTCCGTCCGTTCTTCTATACTCGCTCGCTCGCTCGCTCGCTCGCTCTCTCTCTCGCTCTCTCCAACTCTCTCCCAGCAGCCATGGGCCTTCAGGGGTACGTCGGCGACGCCTCCGACGCGCGCAAGATCCGCGGCCTCGAGGCCAAGCGCGCGGCGGACAAGGAAGCCCTCGAGAAGGCCAAGGCAGAGGCCGAGAAAGCTTCGAGCAAAACAGCGCTGCGCGAGTTCGGCGCGGGCGAGTCCGAGGCCGCTGAAGCGGCTTTCAAGGCGGGAACCGTGGGCCTCGTGACCCGCGAGCAGTTTTTGGCGACGAGGGACAGGGCCGAGGCCGCGGCGAAGGAGGCCGCCGAGGAGCAGAAGAAGAAGAGAAGGAGGGAGACGATGAGTTCGGCTGGAGGTGGAGCAGGAGCAGGAGGAGGAGGAGTGAGCGCGGCTGCCGCTGCCGCTGCTGCCAAGCGCGCTGCCGCCCGAGGGAAGCTTTCGTTTGGAGACGGAGACGGAGACGGAGACGAAGACGACGAGGATGACGATGGCGACGACGGCGAAGACGAAGAAGACGAAGAGAAAGAGGAAGAGGACGCGGAGAGGAGAGGAGGAGAGGCGGCGACGGCGGCGGCAGCTGCGGCGGCACACGGCGGCGACCACGGCCCTCCTCAACCTCCTCCGCAGCAGCGCCGCCGCCTCGCCAAAGACCCCACGGTCCGCACGGACTTCCTCCCCGACGCCGACGAGGAGGTGCGCGAGGCTACCCTTCGCGCCGCGCTGCTCGAGGAGTTCGAGGAGCAGCGCGAGCGCGCCAGGGCGGCGCCGCTCGAGGTCGTCTTTTCTTACTGGGACGGCGCGGGGCACCGGCGGCAGACGACCGTGGCTGCTGGTTCCACTATCGGCGCCTTTCTGGGCAAGGCGAGGTGAGGAAATTCGGTTCGTGTCCCCGTTATGCGGCGAGGTCGGAGAGAAAGGAGGAACACAACGAGAGAAGGAAGAGTCGCCCCTTTTTTCCAAACCTTCCTCTCTCATCATCACCGTCGCTAAAAAAAAAAAGCAACAAAAACTAAATCCAGGGCTCTGCTCGCCCCCCAGTTCCGAGAGCTCCGCTCCGCCTCGGCCTCGGACCTGCTCTACGTGAAGGAGGACTGCATCCTCCCCCAGGACGTCACCTTCCACGAACTGATCTCGCGGAAGGCCCGCGGCAAGAGTGGGCCGCTGTTCCACTTTGACGTCCGCGACGACGTGAGGCTGCAGAGCGACGCCACCAAGGAGAAGGACGAGAGCCACGCGGGCAAGATCGTGACGAGGGCGTGGTACGGGAGGAACAAGCACATGTTCCCGGCGTCGAGGTGGGAGGTGAGGATGTCCTTCGGGAAGAGAGAAAAGAGTCGTTTTTCTTTTCCTTTTTCTTTTTTCGGGGGGTCGGGGTCTGGCGAGTCGGCGGGGGAAAAGCTTCTCACCTTCTCTCTCCTTCTCTCTCGACTCGCTTTCTCCTTTTTACCTTCGAAACTTTCACAAAAAAACAGGTGTGGGACAGCGGGAAGGGGTACGGGGAGTACACTGTCAAGGGGAAGTAGGAGGGAGAGGGAAGAGGGGGCAGAAGAAGGAAGGAGGGGGCTGGGCGACGAAGGAGGAGAAGGATGAAAATTTTGCAAAAAACGATGCACCTCCTTTTTCAGTCACTTTACTCTTTTTTTTCAACCCGTTTCTTTTCTCTCGCTCGTCGTTTCTCCCCCCCAACCGTTCTCCTCCCGAAAAAAACGCCAATGCTGCGACGGGGAGCGGCCGTGCTCCTGCGCCGCGGCGCGCGCTCGTTCGCCGACGACGCTGCCGCCGCCGCCGCGGGAGACGCCTCTGGCGAAATCAGCAGGCGGACCTTTCTCGAGAAATTCGCCCCGCTCGTGAGCTCCACGACGGCGCCGCCGAGCTTCCCGACCGACTTCCTGCCCAAGGAGAAGGCCGAGGAGACGGCGGCGACCGCTGGCGTCCCGGACAAGCTCAAGTTTAGCTTCTACTTGCCCCACGGCCAGCCCATGGACAGGCAGCCGGTGAGGAAGAGAATGTTTTTTTCCCTCTTTCTTTTCTTCGGCTGCGGCGGCGCCCTCGAGAACTCGATGCTGTGCTCCGGTTTTCAGACACGAGCGATGCTCTATCACTCCAGCTCTCTTCGCCGACGCATGCAGCCGCTCGCGCTCCTGCCAAAGGGGGAAACAGAGAGAGAAAGAGAGTCGGTAGAAGGGCTGGGCTGCGCTCCGAATCTGGAAGGAGAGAACAAACTTTGCTCGCTCGATTCCGTTCGTTTCCTCGATGGGGGGCGACGCCCTGCGGCGGCGGCCGTCGTCCAACTCTTTCCTCGCGCTCTCACGTTCTCGCCTGCGCACTCTCTCTTCTCTCTCCCGCGTCTGCACTCGGGCGAGAGAGAGAGAGAGAGAGAGAGAGAGAGAGAGAGAGAGTCGGAGAGTTGCGCACGTACAAGAACGAAAAAGAGACGGACGCCGAAGCGAGCGAGAGCGAGAGAGAGCGTTGAAGAAGACGAGGCAAAAGACGAGTCTTTGGCCTCTTCTCGCTCTTCTCTGCCATCGTTCCGCCCTTTTTTTCCCTCACCCCCTCCCCCTCGACCTCCCCCCAAACGCCTCGACCCCAACCCCCCAACGACAGGTCGACCTCGTCCTCCTCCCCGCCGTCACGGGAGACTTCGGCGTCATGCCCGGCCACGTCCCCACCGTCGCGCAGCTCCGGCCGGGCGTCGTCGCCGTCCACTCGGAGCTCGACAAGGAGGTCGAGAAGTACTTCGTGTCGTCCGGGTTTGCCTTCGTGCACGCGGACTCGTCCGCCGAGGTCTGCGCCGTCGAGGCCGTCAGGGTCTCGGACCTGGACCCCGACGCGGTCAGGGCGGGCCTGGCGGACCACACGGCCAAGCTGGCGGCGCTGCAGGCCAAGGGCGACGACTACGAGATCGCGGCGGCGCAGGTCGGCGTCGAGGTCTTTTCGGCGATGAGCGCCGCGGTCGGCGCGTGAGGGACGAGGAAGAGAGTGGCGCCCGCGGTCTCTTTTGTTCTTTTGTTCTTTTATTTGTTTTCCTCTCTTCGAGAGGAGACGGAGAGCGTGAGGTCACCAGAGAGAGAGAGGGGGGGAGAGAGAGAGGGGGAGAGAGAGTTTCCAAAATGTAGTTAAACAAGAGTTTTACCCTTCCCCACGAATCCAAAACCTTTTTTGGGCGAGGAAAGCAGAGGAAAGGGAAGCAAAGAAACACGCAAGCTCGACATCACTGCATCTGCTTTCGGTCGGGCTCTCTCCCCTCGGCGGCCGGTTCTTCAGTCGTTCAAATACAGAGATGGGAGAAGGAGGAGGACACACGGGGGAAAAAAAACCAAAATCAGCTCTTCCTCTTTTTCCTGTCGCTGCTCCCCTTCTTCGCGCCGCCTGCCTGCTCCTCCTCCTCCGCCTCTTCCTTGTCCTCCCCCAGCTCCACCCTCGCCCTGCCCAGGTACTTGAACAGCATTCCCCTCTTCTCGCAGGCCACTATCTCCCCGCGCACGGCCAGGACCAGGACGCCGGCGCGCGCCGCGGAGCGCAGCGCGCGGCAGTAGCCCGGGTCGCAGGCCTCGCTCGGCGAGAACGCCGCGCAGTCCGCGCGCTGGATCAGAAAGACGATCGCCGCCCTGCGCCCGCGCGCGGGCGCGGACGAGGAGCCGCGGACGACCTCCTCGAGGTCCCTGGCGTGGCGCTGGGCGCGGAGAGAGACGGTGTCGGGGAAGAGGGCGAGGCGAGAGGGAGGAGAGGGAGGGGAGGGGGGCGGAGGAGAGGGGGGAGAGGGGGGAGGAGCGAGGGCATCTTCGGCGAGCGTGACCGACTTGACCTCGAGGACGAGCTCGCCGCCGAGCTCGTCGCCGCACTGCAGGAGGAAGTCGGCCCTGGACACGGCGGCGGCGGAGGAAGAAGCCCCCTTTTTCCTCTTGCCGCCGTAGGAGACCTCGGCCGCGATGCTGCCGTCGCCGGCCCTCAGCCTCGGCAGCAGGGCGACGCCCTCTCCTCCGTGTCCCTCCTCGCCTCCCGCGCCGCCTCCTCCCCCGCCGCCGTCGCTCAGCACCCCGGCCTCCAGCAGCGCCCTCACGACCTTGTTCGCCGCCGCCGAGTGCACGCCCACGAGCGGGCCCCCCGCCACCGGCCGGATCGCCTCGAGCGTGTGCTGGTACTTCCTCCTTCCGAGCGGGTCGTCCGCGACGGAGACCCACGCCTCGGCGTCGGGGCACCGGTCGAGCAGTCCCGTCATCGGGCCCGTGTTGGGGCAGTGCACGGTGACGAAGCGCTCGCCGCCGCCGCCGCCGTCCGCGCCGTCTCCGTCGCCATTCTCGTCGTGCTCGTCCTCGGGTAAGACGACGTCGGCGAGGAAGCGCTTGTAGCGGCGCAGGAGGCGGCACTTCCTGATCCGTGGGGTCGAGGAGACGGGGACGAGGAGCTCGGCCGTCGAGGTCGAGGCCGGGGCCCCCGAGGAGGGGCGATCGGTCGCCGAAGAAGAGCGCATTGAGGCAGCTGCTGTCGCCGCCGCTGCTGCTGCTCTCCGCGTTCCCTCGCCTCTGGTGTCGTTCCTGAGAGTCACCGGAAGGGCCAGGGAGAAGCCTGGGCGGGGATAGCAGCAGCGCCGCGCCAGGAGTGGGAGCATGCGAGTCCGGTGAGAGGGGCAGAAGAGGAGATCTTGCTGCGAAGAGTGCCTGTCGATTTTTTTTCATTTTTCGTTTTCGTTTTTTCAAAGGGTGGGGGGGGAAAGAAGAAGAAAAGCTATGCTTGACTGGCTCCGCCTCCGCCTCTTCGGGGCCGGCTCGCCGTCTCCCCCGAAAGCATTTAAAACAAAATCGAGCTGTGACGTGGCCACGCAGACCGACGGAGAGCTCCTCCTGCTGCTGCGGCAGCAAGCGGTAAGAGAGGGAGGAGACTTTTTTTTAAACGTTTTCTCCTTTTGACCCTTTGGAGGGGCACTCTCCGTTTTTTTCTTCTCCGTTCCTCTCTCTCTGACCTTTTTTCCGTCGTCGAGTCGAGTTGCCCTACAACCAATACCAGGACCCGGCCTCTCCCCAGTCCCCGGAGCCGGCGAAGCGATCCCTCGTCGGAGGAGCAGCGGCGGCAGAGCAGCAGAGCAGCAGCAGCAGCAGCAGCAACGACGACAACAGCCACAGCCAAGGCGACGGCGACGGCGACGGCGACCGCCCCTCCCGCTCCTCTTCTTCCACCTCCTTTTTCTCCCGCTTCTCTTCTTCGTCTCCTTCTCTCTCCTCCTCCTCTTCGTCCTATTTTTCCGCGTGCTCAGACCCGTCGATTCCCCTCTTCGCAGCGATCCCAAAGGACGGAGAAGAGACCTTCGAGCAAGAGGCCACCGAGCGGCGAGAGCTGCGGCAAGCAGAGGAGCGACGGGCCGAGGACGACGAAGAAGAAACGGCGGCGGCGGAAGAGGCGGCGGAAGAAGAGGCGGCGGCAGATGCTTTGCCCGAGGCCCTCGCGGCAGTGGCGCTCGCCCTCGCGGCCGCCGAGTTCTCTCCCGCCCGCCGCTCCGCCGCGCAGCTCGCCGAAGCTGCCATGGCCACTTCCCCGCGTTCTCCTCCCTCTTGGATTCCGCCCCCTTCTCTCCCTTCCCCTCGCGCCCCTTCTTCGGCGTCGGCGTCTCCGTCGCCTCCTCCGCCTCCGCCTCCCGCTCCTGCTCCAGGTGCTTTTGCTCCTCCTCCCTCCGTCGCTCCTTCCTCTCCCGTCCTGTGCGAGCCGCCGCTGGTCCTCCCGATCCTCGCGGGGCTGCTCCGCTCCCTGTTCCGCATCATCCGCAGGCGCTGGATGGGCGCCTCGAGGCGCCGCCGCCGCGAGACCGCGGGGGCCGCAGGAGCCGCGGCAGCCGCGACGCCCACTGCCGCTGCCGCTGCCGCCGCCGTCGCCGCCGCCGCGGGGGCCGCCGCCGAGGACGTCGAGCCCGCCGACAGGCCGTGGAAGGCGTATCCGCCGTGGTGTGCCAGCTTGCTGCCCCCGCTGCCTCGGGAGCCCGGGGGCAGGAGGAGGACCCCGCGCGCGGCCAGGCTCCGCGGCGCCTGCTGCGTCGCCGCGGCCGCGCTCGAGGAGGTGGTGCTCGAGGCAGCGGCCGCGGCGGAGAGGGCGGAGGCGGCCGAGGGCGGCGAGTGGCCGAGGGCCGCCGCAGAGGCCTTTCTTTCTTTTAGGGACGCCGCGAAGTTTTGGGCGATGGTTTGAAATGGTTGTTGTTTCAAGAGAGAGATGAGAGAGAGAGAGAGAGAGAGAGAGAGAGAGAGAGAGAGAGAAGAGAAGTTGGATGATTTTTTTTTCTAGGTAAAAAAATTGCCCACCTCGGAAAACACTTTTTCCCTCTACCTTTGGTTCCTTCTTCGAAAAGAAGGAACGGGCAGCGTCTCCATGTGGAGGGGTCTACCTCCCCCGAGCGAGGGCTCCGAGGGCTCCTGGGCCACCGCAACTTCGTCCGCGAGCTCCTTCGAGGACCTGGGGAACCGCAGCGACGTGCAGGCGGTGAGGAGAGAGAGAATTTGAGTTTTTGATTTCATGTCGTTTTCTCTTCGCGAGACACTAACCCCCCGGCCAAAACAAAAACCAAAACGCCACAACAGAATTACCACGCCTTTTCCTCGTCCTCGGAGGAGGAGCCCGAGCTCGAGCCCTTGGAAGCGGGGCGCGTGATCGAGCGAGAGGCGCTTCGCCGGAGAGAGAGGGACGAAGAGCAGGACGACGAAGAAGAAGAAGGAGAAGGAGAAATCTCGGAGAGGGGCGAAGAGCAGGACGACGACGAAGAAGAAGGAGAAGGAGAAACCTCGGACTCGGCGTTCGCTTCGAGTGCTTCCTCCGATTCGGGCGACGACTGGGACGTGCTTTTGGAGGAGGAGCCCGAGCTCGATCCCCTGGAATTCGAGCACCAGCTCGCGCTTGAGCTCGAGCGGGAGGCGCTTCGCCGGCAAGAGGGGGCCGAAGAGCAGGACGGAGACGACAGCGAGGAAGAAACCTCGGACTCGGCGTCCGATTCGGGCGACTACGGAGTGCCGGCGAGGCAGCAGCAGTGGCAAGAGCAGCGGCAAGACCAACGGCAAGAGCAAGAGCAGCAGCCAGCTCCCCCCGCTCCTGCCCTCGCCCTCCCTTCCCAGTCTCGGCCCGTCGAGGAACTGGCCGCAGGAGTCCCGTCTCTGTTCATCGGGCCGCTGTCGAGGGTCTGGCGGACGAGGAGGGCCGGCGCGGCGAGAGCCGCTGCCCTCGCCCATGCAGCGGGCGGGGCCGGAGGGGAGCCCCCGCCGCCGGCTCCTGTCCCCACCCCCGAGGCGGCTGCCCCTCGCACGCCTCCGAGAGCGGCTCAGAGAAGAGCCTGGGACGCCGCGAGGACGCGAGGCGCAGTCGCAGCCGCGCTCGCGGCCGAAGCGCTCGAGGAGCTGCAGGCCGACAGAAACGGCGGGGCCCTTCCGCCTCCTCCTCCTCCTCCTCCTCCTCCTCGTCCTCCTCCTCCTCCTCCTCCTCCTCCCGCGCCGCCTCCTCCGCCACCTGCTCTGCAGCCGCCGCCGCCGCTGTGGTGGGGCATCCCGGTCCAGCTCCTGCTCCTCGCCGGCTACGTCCTCTTCCTGCGCGACGCCCACCAGTTCTTCGTGCAGAGGCCCAGGATGAGCTTCGAGACGGCAGCGAAGAGATCTTAGGGACAGAGAGAGAGAGAGAGAGAAAGAGAGAGAGAGAGAGAGAGAGAGAGAGAGAGAGA
>Ga0210003_1002529_pt1 | contig 15329 bp, 22 predicted proteins | sample LantaG_FD_182804 | JGI IMG/M metagenome (GOLD analysis project Ga0210003, IMG submission 182804) | Deep subsurface microbial communities from Baltic Sea to uncover new lineages of life (NeLLi) - Landsort_02402 metaG (SPAdes) (version 2) | ecosystem: Environmental > Aquatic > Marine > Oceanic >... | reverse complement strand
TTTACTACCATCAATTTTATCTTTAGGTGAAGGTACATCTAATTCATAACATACTTCATCGAATGATGGCATAAATTTATAAGTTGAATATGTTGATTTCCATTCATTAAATAAATCAAAAGAATGGATTTCCCAAGGTTTCTTACCATAAATTTTAAGAACAGGGGGAATAGCTAAATTATACTTATTTAATTTATGAACTAACCAGGGTATATCAAATCCATTAATATTAAAACCTGATAACATAAGATGTTTCTTTGATACCTTTACAAATAATTTTTGTATTTCTTTCATTAAAACAAATTCATCATCATTAGATATTGAATTGATAGTATATCCTTCTTCATTTTTTTCGTGAAAATAACCAAATGATATACATACTATTTTACCATATGTAGATGAAATAGGTGCATATTGTTGAAATGCTTCATCTATAGTTAATTCTTCATGCATCCAAGAATTTTTATCATATTTCTTTTCAAATAATTCATAACATTTTATATCCTTTTCCCTCAAAGTTGAAATATCTTTATACTTACCTACTGTTTCTATATCAAAATAGAATAAATTATTTTTGTTCATTTCTATTGGATTCAATTTTATTTAATACTTTATCAAGTTTCATTCTTTTAATTTCTAAATCAGTATAATAACCAAGAACATCTCGTCTAAGATATTCTTTACTAATTACATTAGCTTCAGACATAGTAATTAAATTCTGAATTTGATCTATAGTCATATTATATTATAGTATGAAATATAAGAAATGTTTTATAATTTAGGTGTTCCTATTTCTCTCTTTAAGAATTCAGAACCATCTATAAGTTCCCTAAGTTTATCAAGGGTTGTAGCATATATTAGGAATCCATGATTTTTAAGATTTAATATAGCATCAAATTTGTTTGTTTGTTTTATTATATGTTGCAATCCTATAAATTCCCTCATATCACCACAGGGAAAATAATCTTTAGTAACCGGATTATTTTTAATATGATAATGTCCATGAATCATAAAATTAATTTCAGGAAACATTTCATATAATGATAATTGAATTGGTGTATCTACACTAGGTTTATGATACCCTACATATTCTATTGTATTTCCACTTATTGAACATACTACTAAATCTGAAGTAGTTAATCTACTTTTATCTACATTTCTTTTACTAACTACAATTTGATTTCCACTAAGTCTAGTGGAAGGAAACATTTTTTCACACCTGGTAGAACAATTTCCAAAATATCTTCCACCCATTTCTTCTGATTTATCAGCTACTAATTTATTAACTTCAACAAATTCTTCTAAGTGACTTAAATCAATTCTTTTTTTAGAAACAGAAACAGAATTTAAACGAATACTTTTACTTATAAAATCATAAAGTTTAGCTATTTCGTGTGATAAAAAATCTAAGTCTGATGTTTCAATCCAAGAATTACCTAAAGCATCGATAAGTTTAAATGAAAATGGTCTTGTATTACTTCTAATAGATAAAACAGCATTTGCATTCATTTTAAAAATGCGTTCAACTGCATCAACATCTGTATATTCTTCTCTCATTACTTTAGAACATATTAATACTGCACCTTGTTTTTTCTTTGGATATATTTTTTCAATATCATTTGACATATTAGGAAACCATAAAATTAAATCATATGGTTCTAAATCAATATTTTGAATTTTACTTAATGATCCACCATTCATAACATCTGAACCTTTTATAAATTCAGCTATTTTATTTACTACTGATGATGGTTTTGGTGTATCTCCGAAGTCACCACCTACGATTAATGTTTTCATAATTCTTTTTCTTTTTGTAATTCGTTTAATTTAAGTTTTCTTATGTAGTTTAAAACAAATTTATTATCTTTATATCTATCTTCTTTTATATATTCAATACAATTTGATGTACATTCACCTTGATGGTGTTCTTTACAATTTTCTTTAATAAATTTAAGAAATTTTCGTTTTTCTATTTTATCTATATATATTTTTCTTGCTTTTTCTAATGATGGTTCATATATTTGATAATCAAGAATAGAAACATGCTTAACTATCAAACCAGTTTCTTCATCTTTAAGCATTTCACCAGGATTTTGACCATATTCACATCCAAGATATGTTAATATATGACCTGTTGATATAACAAAATATGGTCCTTGTATAGACCTTATAAGTACAACTTTATCACCTGGTTCTACTTTTTTCCTACCATATGTTTCTATAAGTGGTGTTATCATTTTAATAATTATTTATAACCATATTTCATATTCACTATTTCCTGTTTTAAACTTCATATATAAACCACCATTATGTTCTTTTTCTTCTAATATTTCGGTTACTTCAGTAGTTAACCAATAATCTTTTTCACTATAAGAACGAGCTGTTACACTACCAACTAAAAGTGAACAACCCACAACAGGTTTATTATCTACTACTTTATTAAAAGTACCATCATCATTCCATTTAATAGCTTCTACTCTTGATCCTTCATCACCTTGACCATCACTAATTCTTCTTAATACTGCCATTTTTTAATTTATTTAATTTTAATTTCCTATTATAGTTTAAAATAAAAGAATTGTTTTCATACTTATCTTCAGGTACATATTTTAAACATTCAAATTTACACATACATTCATCACAACTAAAAGAACGATTATCTATTAACTTACACGAATCATATTGATCTCTATCCCAATATCCAACACTTTTATTAGAACAATTATCTTTAATAAATTTAAGAAACTTATTCTTATCTTTATAATTTTTAAGAAATCTTTTTGATTCTTCTAAAGTAACTTTATGTGAAAATTTTATATTTTGTGCATTTTTAATAACAATACCTGTTTCTTCATCTTTAAAAATCCACCCATAATCATCTTTACCTATAATAATTAATTCATGACCTCTTGTTAACATATAATGACTACGATGTACATCTTCTGTTAATATTATTTCATCACCAATTTGAAATTTTCTAATATGTCCACCTAATGTTGGAATTATCATTTTTATTTAATATTTTATCAATTTTATTCTGTCTATCAATCATCAATAGTTTTCTAATTTCTTCTTCTAAATTACCTTTTTTATATTTATTTATAATTTTTCTAGCTTCTTTAGGTGATAAATCACCAACTGGTATTTTAAATACTTTCCTATATGAATTATTTATCGTGATCATTTAATATTTGATTTAATTTATAACTTCTTAAATATTGATTTATTAAATTATGAACTTTATAATGACATCTAGCTTTAGATACTAATAAAGCTATACATCCTGCACCTGTAGGATCAGCACCAGCTTTTAATAACATTTCCACAATTTCATAATTACCATAATATGCAGAATTTTCTAATAATAATGGGTCTGATATACTAATACCAATTGCTATACATTCCCTTACTAATTCAATATCATTCACAAACACAGCAGTTTTTAATAAATTAATTCTATCTTCTTCATTAACATTACTAGGATTTATTTGACCATGTGAGCCAACATATTCTTCAATATCATCTTCAGTTAATTCATATATTTTAAAATCATTCATCTATCAAATTTTTATATGTTTCAAATAAATCTTCTGGTGGTAATACTTCACCAAATTTTCCTATACAATTTACTATGTTATAACTTCCGAATACCCCTAATCCTAAATATATTTTTCTTACCCTTGATTGGAATACTAAATCTGCTTCGTGTATATCTTTTTCACCTTTTAAATATTCTCTATCTTCTCTTCCTTCTAATCTTTCTTTAATGATATCAATCGGTAAATCCAAATAAATAATAATATCAGGATAAGGTAATTGTAAAAAATCGAATTCAAAATCATTAATCCATTTAACAATTGATTGTCTTTTTTCTTCTACCATATATTTTGCACCCTGAAAAGCCATATTAGAAAATACATATCTATCAAGAATGACATAATCATATTCATCTAAATCTTTAATTAATTGTGGTTTATATTTATATCTATCCATTGCATAAATATTAGCCACAAATAATGGATCAACTTCATCATTTTTACCAAGATCACCCCTTAAAAACATTGAAATAATTTCAGCAAACTTATTAGAATCATACATAGGAAAATGAATATGTTTATATGTTTTTCCAATACTATCTAAAAAATTACAAATTAATTTAATTTGAGTTGATTTACCAACCCCATCACATGCTTCAATATTTATAAGTTTACCTCTACGCTCCCTGTTAGCATAGTTAATCAAATGTGATTTATCTTCATTAGGGTCAAATAAGTCTGCCATATTTATATTTTTTTTAATTTTAAGGATATAAATTTTTCATTATATCTTTCTATGAATTTTATGTCATTATTAGATAAAAGTTTATCAATTTCTAAAAAAGTTAATTTTTTAATTGAATCTAATAATTTATATTTTAAATTATTTTGATTACAAAAAATAATAGCAGCTTCTTTTTTTCTTATATTTTTATCTGATGTATGAAGTGATTTAGGTTTTATTTCAACTAAATATTTATCATTTAAAATAAAATCAGGATAATAGTTTCTCTCTTTACTATCATAATCTAAATATTTTATTTTATATTTCTTATTTTCAGCACTTTTCCATTTAAAATTAAATCTTTCAATAACATTAATCATAAATGATAATTCTGTTAAACTTCTAAAATACCATCCTTTATACCAACCTGACCAACCATTTCCTGACCCAATTGGTGATGGTTTTCCATACATAGGATTCTTTTTCCCTTTAAAATGATTACTTAAATTTTCTTTAATATTGTTAGATTTTTCTTGACCATATATTGTTTCATAACTATTACCCTTTTGTATTTCATTAACCCATTTTCTAATTCCATATGTTTGATAATTTTTACCATACATAGGATTTTTACTACCTTTCATTTGTTCTGATTTATCTTTCCTTTTCTTTATTCCCCTTTCTTTACCTATTATATCTTCTATTTTTTTACCTTCATATTTATTTTTATAACCATTCCCTGCTTTAATATATTGATCTTTACTTCTTATTCCAATTTTTATTTGATATTTTTGTTTACAACTTCTACATAAATCTTTATTATAATTTTCTAAACCTTTTAAATAATTATAATAATATGAATCCCATTCATTTCCACAAGAATCACATAATATAATTATTCGTTGTGTTTTTATTGGTTGTTGTTTATTATTTAAAAAAACTTGTGATTTAATCATAAATAAAAATTTTTTAATTATATATTAATCCTACACAGTCAATACATTCTAATATGATTTTATTTAAATATTTTGTTTTTTAATTTATTTATTATAACTTTGTTAAATTATGATAAATGAATTAATTAATGATATTAAAACAGTTTTAACCGAAGATTTATTAACAGATCATTGGAAAAAAATAATTCGTTCAAAGAAATGTCATTACACTACAGGTCATTGTTATGCTGCTTCTGAAGCCCTTTATCATATTTTAGGTGGAAAAAAAGCAGGTTACAAACCAATGTACGGTAGAACAAAAAAAGGAAATTCCCATTGGTGGATTGTTGATGCTGATAATAATATTATAGATGTTACAGCAGAACAATTTTATTTTCATAATTCAAAGCCACCTTATCATAATGGCACAGGTTCTGGATTTCTAACAAAAGACCCAAGCAAAAGAGCTCAAAAAATAATAAATAGAATTAAAAAATTAAATTATAAAAGGGGTAAAAAAGACTTGAAAAAGTATATAAAGTAGTAGTAAGTATATCATAATGTGGCATAAAATTTGTAAGTGATTGGGAACCAAGGGCATATACAAAAACATAAAAACACTTTAATTAGTTGAAAATTAGTAAGTTATGAAAAAATTGAAAGATACAACTTCAAAAATAATATTTACATCAGATCAAAAAGAATTTGATGATATTCGTAAAAGATTAATTAAGTATTTTAATACACCTAAAATATTTTTAAATATACGTAAAACAAATATTTTTTTAATAGAAGAAATATTTGAATTAGAATTTAGTAAGTTAACAGGTATAGATTCTTATTTTATAGATTGTCTTGTAAATTATAATAATAAAAAAGAACGGATGACTTATTCAATTGATCCGAAATTAATGAATAATTTTTTTAGAAGTGAAAAATTGAAAAAAATTAAATCTAAAATATGAAAGAAGAATGTTTATTCATAGGATCGGTACAAAGAAATGGTGGTGAATATTTAACTATTGCTAGAATGATAATGAAATATTTAAATACCCACAAAAAAGATTTTAAAAAATTATCACATACCCAATACCCTTATGAAGTTATTGATATTGAAGATTTCAATTATATAGAAATAGATACAAACGAAAAGTATTATACTGTTATGTGTAGACTTGAATTAGATGGTAGGACACATCTAAATAGAATAACTATTGGATACGAAATTGTAGATAGATTTTTTAGAAAAGAAAAAATAGATAAAATTATGGGTGGATTTCAAAAGTCAATCTAAAATAACCACGTTCCACATCAAATATAGTAAATTGATTAATTATGATACCACTTTCAATTAATTGTTTTTCAACTTCAATTAATTGTTCTATACATTCAGACACTTTATGTAAATCAAGTCTTTGTTTATATTTTCCATCTAAAGATTTATTATCATTATTATTAGCTGTGATTTGTATATTTAGACCACTAAACATAATAACAAAATTTGGATTTATTTTATTTACTATATCTTTAATTAATAATTGTTGTGACATCCTATCAGATGACAAACCATATTCTTCGTTCATTGCAAATTGATTAAATTTTAAAATCATTGAAAACAAAAATTATATTTGGAAGTATATATAAAATAAATATTAAAGTTTTAATAAATGGAATCATTCTTAAAAGAGTATGTAAGAAAATATAATAGAATAGTGATTATATCTGATCACAAATCACATATTGCTTCTGATATCTTATATGAAGGTATTGTTAATACTATGAAGGATTTAATTGATTATAAAAATAAACTTCATTTAATACAAAATCCTAAATTATATAAATTTCATACATATGATGAATTTGATGATAATGTACTTACTACGAATTATGGTATACCTAGAAGAATGGTATTTGATAATTTTTTTAAACAAGTTCAAAACGATGATATTTTTGTATTGCGATGTACTTATTATAATAGAATTACCCCTGGTGGTTATGGTGGAAGTGTTATTCATTCAACACCGACTAAAGTTGGATTTAATGCTGAATTAATAATCGGAACAGTTAATAATAAATTAACAATTGTTAAAGATCGGTATGGTTTTTCAGGTGATAGTTCAATTTATGATGGTTATGATTTAAGAAATTTAAGTAAATCATACAAATTAAAGAAGATTTTAGATAGGATAAACTCTTAATAATTTGGAAGTTATAAATATTTTTCGTATCTTTGTAAAATGGGAAGTGTAACATTAACACCGATTCTATCATATGATTATCCTAATAATTGGAAAATTATTCAGAGGAAAAAGAAATTGAATAATATAATAAAAAGAATAAATGGGAACAATAGCAAGTAGACAAGACCAGGACTGTGAAGAAAACAGGATGCTAGATGCTTTAGCCGAATATCTAAATAAAATTGGATTTGCAGGTAAAGGAAGATGGTATGGTGAAGTTATTAATTTTGGTGAACAAGAAATCCAAGGAAAGAAATATTATTCTGCTGTACTTAAAAAATATGGTAGAATGGGTAATCATGTTTTTAATGCTAATGACTTTATTGATATACCTGTTAAAGTTGGAGATATGTTTCTAAGAACCCATAAAATAAAGGAAATAAGAAGAAAAAGATTAAACTAAATATAAAAATTTGCTATATAAGAATTAAATAAATGTTATAAATGAGTAAAGAATTAAGTGAAAAGTATATAAAGTTATCAGGTATAGAACATGTTCTGAAAAGACCAGATACATACATTGGTGCTATCGGTATGGAAACAAAGACTATTTTTGTAGCAACAAATTTTGAAGAAGATTTGAAGAATACAAAAATGGAATACCGTGAAGTTACTTATTCACCTGGTTTTATAAAAATATTTGATGAAGCAATAACCAATGCTTCCGATCACGCAATAAGAACAGGAAAAGTTTCTTATATAAAAGTTTCTATAGTAGATGATGTTATATCAATTGAGAATGATGGACCAGGTGTTCCAGTTGTAATTCACGAAAAAGAAAAAATATATATTCCGGAAATGATTTTTGGTAATCTTCTTAGTGGTGAAAACTTTGATGATACTAAAGAAAGATTCCTGGGTGGAAGAAATGGTATTGGTATTAAGTGTACTAATATTTTTTCTAATGAATTTAAATTAGAAACTGCTGATGGTAAGAAAACATATAGACAGACTTTCAAGAATAATATGTCTACTAAGTCAAAACCTTATACTAGAAAATCAAAACATTCATTTACAAAAATTACATATAAACCAGACTTTGAAAAATTTTCAATGGAAGGTATTGATGAAGTAACATTATCTATCCTGGTTAAAAGGGTATTTGATATCGCTGCATATAATCCATCATTAAGGGTTTCTTTTAATGGTAGGGTTATTCCTATTAGAGCTTTCCGAGATTATATGAAATTATTTTTAAAAGAAGATGCGGAAATTTATTATGAAAAGATTAATGATGAATGGGAAATTGGTATTTCAGAATCACCTATAGAAGCATTTACACAAGTTTCTATGGTGAATGGTATATCTACTATTATCGGTGGTACACATGTCAACCACGCAACTTCTATGGTGATTAATAGTGTTAAACAATCATTATCCAGGGGTAATAAAGTAAACATCCGTGTTGGTGATATTAAAAATCGTATTTTACTTTTTGTAAATTGTAAATTACCTAATCCAACATTTAATAGTCAGACTAAAGAAGATATGACATTAAGATTAAATGGATTAACAAAAGGGGTTGTTTTAAATGATAGTTTATTAAGAAGATTATCTAAAGCTGAAATGTTTTCTGATTTACTTGAACTTTCATTAATGAAAGAAAAACTTGAAGCACAAAAACATCTTAATAAACAAGCAAGTAAAAGAATTAGTATTGATAAATTATTTGATGCTAATAATGCTGGTAAGATAGGTAAATCACAAGGATGTCATTTGTTCCTTACGGAAGGTGATTCAGCAAGAAACTTAGCTATTGCTGGTTTTTCTGTTATCGGTAGAGATAACTTCGGTGCGTTTCCATTAAAGGGGAAACCACTTAATGTTAGGGATGCTAATATGAAGAAGATAAAGGAAAATGATGAAATTACTAAAATCGTTCAGATTCTTGGTTTAGAATTTGGTAAGAAATATGAAAATCTTGATGATTTAAGATATGGTAAAGTGGTTATTATGTCTGATGCTGATACAGATGGTTATCATATAAAAGGATTAATCATTAATCTATTTGATACCTTTTGGCCAGAACTGCTTAAATTAGATTTCATATACGAATTTGTTACACCACTAATAATTGCTACACAGCAAAAAAGAAAGAAGATGTTCTATAAAATGAACGAATACTTCAAGTGGTTGGAAGAAACCAAAACATCATCGTCTTATAAAGTAAAATATTACAAAGGTCTTGGTACATTGGGTCCACAGTTGGGTAAAGAATTATTTAAAGACCTGGATAAACACCTTATTCCATTTCATTATGGAAATCCAAAGAAAACCAAAGATATTATTGATCTTGCTTTTAATAAGAAAAGACAGGATGATAGAAAAGATTGGTTAAGTAACTATAAGTTGAATAGAAAATGGGATAAATTTGCACAAAAGACAACTTATGAATCATTTATGAATAACGAATTTATTGACTTTAGTATGGATGATAATATTCGTTCTATTCCTTCTGTAGTTGATGGGTTAAAACCAAGTCAAAGAAAAATTTTATACACCTTGAAGAAATTGAATAAAGGTGAAATGAATGTGGGTGAATTGTTCGGTCATGTGAAAGCACACGCTGAATATCATCATGGTCCAGCTTCTTTGGAACAAGGTATTATTAGTATGGCACAAGATTATGTTGGTGCTAATAATATATCATTACTTGTACCAGCAGGTTCATTTGGTTCAAGACTTAGTGGTGGAAAAGATAGTTCAGCACCGAGATATATTTATACAGAATTAAGGGATATTACCAAAGCTATGTTTATGAAAGAAGATAAGGATATCCTTAATTATCTTGAAGTAGATGGTAAGATTGTAGAACCAGAATATTATGTTCCTATTGTTCCACAAATATTAATAAATGGAACAGAAGGTATTGGCACAGGATGGTCATCTAAAATACCTATGTATAAAATTGAAGATTTAATTGATTACATTGACAAAAAATTAGATGGTGTAAAAAGAAGAGCTCCACTCGTTCCTTATTTTGAAAACTTTAAAGGTGAAGTATTTTATGATGCTGAAAAAGATAATTGTGTGACCAGGGGTATTCTTATAAAAGAAAATACATCAAGTATTAGGATTACTGAACTCCCCATTAATGTATGGAATGATAATTATTATGCTTTCTTAGAAAAGTTAATTGATAAGAAAATTATTAAGAGTTATCAAAAGAATTGTGATGATGAAAAAGTAGATATTAGAATTAAAGTATTTAGAGAAATTCTTGGTGCATTAACCGAAGAAGAATTGATTGAAATATTTGAATTGGAATCTACTATTAGTATGTCTAATATGCATTTATTTGATGCAACCGGAAAGATTAAGAAATATAATACACCAGATGAAATCATAGATGATTATTATGATGTAAGATTAGAATTTTATGAAAAACGTAGACAGTTTCTTATTATGAAATTGGAAGAAAGAAAATTCAAACTCAGTAATCTTGGTAAATTTATTAATCTGATTATTAAAGGTGTGATTAAAATAAATAATGTACCTATTAGTAAAATTGAATCTCAGTTAAGGACTAATAAAATTAAACCTATAGATGATAGTTATGGGTATCTTTTAAATATTCCAATCTATAAATTAAGTAAAGACGAACTTGATAAGTTGAAAGCTGATTTTACATCTGTTAAAGAACAATTAGAAGAACTTAATAATACAACACCACATAAAATGTGGCATTCAGATTTAATTTCATTAAAAACAGAATTAAGAAGGTATAGAAGTGGTGATTAAAAATTGATTTTGTTTATTTCATAAAAGCTTGTGCCATCATCGCATTTAGATGGTCATCATCAGGGGTCTGTTTAAAAACTTCATAATTACGATATTTTAAATCATCAAATTCTTCTTCACATTGAAGTTTTTCTAACTTCATATTTCTTAAAAACATTAATATATCTTTAATAGCTGAATCAGTTGGTGATGTCATTTTTATACCACCTATATCTTGTATAACCGGATTGGTTTGTGAATACTTCACCTTAAAATATCCATTTTCAATATAAACTACACTTATAATTTTCATATTAAATATAGTTAAAATAACTTCAAATGTTTAATATATAAAAAGAAATGTCTAAACCTTTATATGAATTAAACGGTTGGATAGACCGAAACGGGAAAATACATTATTGTCCACCTAACGGACATAAACAAAAAGCAGAAGAACTTAAAAGTTCAGAATTATTACTTGAAAAAGCAGGTTGGGTTAAAATCTATAGTGGTCATTTTTTAATGTCTGATAAATGTCCATACCGACCAGCATCTTATCAATCTACTACTATCTGGGATTTGTGTAAGAAATATGATAGACCTAATATCTGGGAAGATTTCTGTAATAAATATGCAAATAAATAACAAACCCTTTGTTTTATTGAGTTTTTGACACCTTTTATCTAATATATAATCTAAAATAAAAAGATTATATGGATTTAATATCAATACACATCCCTAAAACTGCAGGAACATCATTCAGAAATACACTTCAAGAAGAATATGGTGCTAACAATGTGAAAGCTTGTTATAAAGGTGTGGGTGCTAATTTAACGAAAGAAAATATAGGAAATATTAAATGTTTACATGGTCACATTACACCCGAAATGTTTATTGCAAGATTTCCAGAAGCAAAAGTAATTACCTGGGTAAGAGACCCACTTGAAAGAATCAAATCATATTATTACTATAATAAATATACCAGAAATGATGGTGTAAGTAGAGGTATGCAAAAATATAATACATTTATGGATTGGGTAAATTCAGATGGTAGTGATTATATGATAAATGAAATATCACCATATCTAAATTTAGATAACATTAAATTATTTGATTTTATTGGATTTGTAGATAATTATGATAATGAATTAAAAAGATTATCAGATATGATGGGGTGGAAACCATTGAAAAAATTTACTACTAATAAATCAAATAAGAAAGAAAATATCATATTATCGGAAGATGATATGAACATCATCAAAAAGAAATTTCATATTGAATATGAATTATATGAAGTTCTTAAAAATAAATAATTAGAAAGAATGAGAGTAGATAAGAAAAGGCATATTTTCAAGACTATAACTTGGAGAATATTAGCGACAGTAATTACTATTTTATTAGCATGGTTAATAAGTGGTGATGTAACAATAGCATTTCATATTGGTGCATGGGAAGTATTTATTAAAATGTTAGCATATTATTTCCATGAAAGATTTTGGTTTAAATATATTAGGTTTAAGAAAAAAACAAAAAAACCAACAAATATATTCCAACAATCATTTAAGGTAGATAGAAAAGAAAGAGAAAAAGAATATCATCAAAGTTCAAAAGTGATTTGGTTAACAGGTTTATCCGGATCAGGAAAATCTGCAATTGCAAATGCAACTGAACAATTATTACATGCTAAAGGATATAAAACTTATATTTTAGATGGGGATAATGTTCGTTGGGGATTAAATGCTGATCTAACATTTAGTAAAAAAGATAGAGAAGAAAATATTAGAAGGGTAGCTGAAGTTGCTAAATTATTTGCTGATTCGGGTACAATAGTTATTACAGCTTTTATATCACCTTATGAAAGTACTAGGAAGATGGCTAAAGATGTTATTGGTTCAGAAGATTACATAGAAGTATATGTAGATACATCATTAGAATCTTGTATGAGAAGAGATGTAAAAGGATTATATAAAAAAGCAATAGCTGGTGAAATAAAAGATTTTACGGGTGTAAATGATCCTTATGATATTCCAATTAATCCTGATATTGTTGTTGATGGTAATAAAGATGGGGATGACAATGTAGATTTTTGTGCAAATACTATCTTTGAAAATATAAAAGATAAAATTTAAATATAAGTTTTATTAAAAAAATATGGAAAATCTGTCAAAAAAGACAGATTTTTTTTGTTTAATCCCCACCACCTTAATATATAAACATAAATATAAAGAGGGAATGAAGAAAGTTTCGCTAATAATTAGAGCATATAATAGATTAGAATATACTATTGAAACATTAAGCAATATACTTGAAACAACAAATTACGAAAATTACGAAATTATAATCATCAATAATAATTCCACCGATGGTACTGGTGAATGGTTAGAATGGGTTCAGATAAATTCTCCTGTTTATGGTGGAAAATTTAAGCATATTAAAATGGATAAAAATATCGGTGATTGGTATGGAATGGTAGAAGGTTTAAAACACATTTCAGATGATTCCGAATACATAGTCCAGGTAGATAATGATATAACAGTTAGTGACCCTGAATGGTTAGGTAAAATGGTTTATTTATTAGAAAATACACCATCAAAAACAGTTATGTTAAAAAGAACAGGATTACTTAAAAGTATGCCTGTAGTTAATATAAAAGAAATAAAATATAAAGATGAAGTTATTGAATATGGTATTGTAAACAGACCAGTTTGCTGCTATATTATAGGTAGAAAAGATTTTACTAATTTTACAATAAAATTTCATAATATCAAAGGCAATCAATCTAAACATTTATTGGGTCAGACATTTAGAAATACATTAAAAATAACTAATGTTATTAGTGATGTACATTTGAATAATACTAAATATATGTTTAATAATAAAAATGTATGGGCATTTATATAAGATGAAAGTATCAATAGTAACAGCATATCATAATAGAAGAAAGCAATTTATTAACACATTAAATTCTATCTTATCACAAAAATACGATTGTGAATTAGAAATAATAGTAGTCGATGATAATAGTAATGATGATAATAAATTATTTGATATTAACGAATTATTCCCAACATTGGATATAAAATTATTTACAATAACAGAAGAAGAAAAATGGTGGGTTAATCCTTGTATCCCTTTTAATAAAGGATTTTCTATGGTAACAGGGGATGTTGTAATTATACAAAACCCAGAATGTTTGCATATGAGTCCAATAATACAAACAACAGCAAACAGAATTAAAGACAATCATTATTTAGTATATGGTTGTTATAATTTATCACCCCCGATATCAAATAAGGTTAATTTGGTAGAATATAATGAAAATTATATTCAAAATATAATGGATGCAATTTCCCCTATACATCAACGATCTGCTGTTGCTGCTCAAGGTGGACCTGCTTGGTATCAACATTCAAGGTTTAGACCCGATCTCTTACATTTTTGTACAGCGATGTTAAAAAAAGATTTAGATGAATTAGGTGGATTTGATGAAAGATTTGCTAAAGGTGTAGCAAAAGATGACAGAGAATTTGTATTAAGGGTATTAAGAAAGAAAATGGTTGTTACACAATTTGACAATTTATTTGTTTTACACCAAAGTCATAATCCCACACAATATAAACCTGAATTAACAAGAATAAATAATAATTTATTTCAACAAATAAAAAGAGAAAATATAATAAAAGCTAATGAATAAAATACCTAAAAAAATATTCTTTTATTGGGGCGGGGGTAAATTGTCTTGGATGCGATATATGACATTATATTCATTTAGGAAATTTAATCCCGAATGGGAAATGACGCTTTATGTATCAGATGATAAAAAAGAACAGGGGTGGAAAGGGAATAATTTACAAGATTATGTAGCTTATAAATGTGATGATGATCATATTGGTAAAATAAACAATTTAAATATTATTATCAAAAAAGTTGAATTCCCCGAACACCATTTTAATTTAACTAGTCAAATGGACCCAATTCATAAAAGTGATGTATTTAGATATTATAAATTATATGAAAAAGGTGGTTTTTATGGTGATTTGGATATTCTTTTTTTTAGATCAATAGATAAAATTTATAATGATATAATAGATAAGAATTCTGATACAATATTTTTCGAAGCACAGAATCATAATGCTATTGGTTTTTTGGGTTCATCAATAAATAATGAATTTTA